>Ga0233437_1000196_pt1 | contig 146469 bp, 276 predicted proteins | sample SI_122_August201_FD_182714 | JGI IMG/M metagenome (GOLD analysis project Ga0233437, IMG submission 182714) | Seawater microbial communities from Saanich Inlet, British Columbia, Canada - SI_122_August2016_200_MG | ecosystem: Environmental > Aquatic > Marine > Inlet | place: Canada: British... | reverse complement strand
GATGCCTATCTATGCAGATTTACTTAGAATTCAAGCCATTGAGTTCAATGACACTATCCGAAAAAGTGGATATCATTTTGAAATAATCAACAACAAAATAAAATTGTTCCCAATACCTACCTACAAATTTAACGTATTTTTTCAGTATATCGTTAAGAGCGATAGAAGCCCAACGGCACAGGCATCGGGAAGCGACCCAAATGTAATCTCAGACTATTCCAACGTACCATATAATAATATGACATACGCTGAAATCAATTCAGTTGGAAGGCAGTGGATACGAAAATATGGATTGGCACTTGTTAAAGAAATGTTGGGCATGGTTCGTAGCAAATACCAATCACTCCCAATACCAAATGCTGAAGTTAATTTGGATGGTGAAACATTGCGTGCTGAGGCAATAGCAGACAAGGAACAACTAATTACAGAATTGCGTGAGACCCTTGAAGCGGTCAGTCGCAAAACATTAATGGAAAACGATAAAGAGGAAGCCGACAACCTTCAAGAGAAGCTTAAAGGCGTTCCCTTGTACGTGTTTATTGGATAGGAGACCACTGTGAAAAAATCAGAATTAAGAGATATGATTAGGGAAGAAATTCAGAGATTGAATGAAATGGATGCCAATGTTTCTAAATTGTCTAAACTTCCATTGAAAAAATTAAGAGCACTTCAAACTCAAAATGAAAAATTGAAAAAGGCAAATTATTCTAAATACACGAAAGCCAAAACGCCAGGTGAAAAGAAGCTTGCAAGTGCTGAGGGAACGGAATTAGATAAAATGCGAGATGCATTGACATCCGCAGTAGATAAAAAATCATTCAAAGAGGGATTAACTGAAGCCGCCGTTAAAGGTCGAAATAATAAAACCGGAGAATCCTTTGGTGTAGTTATTGGGTCTTTGAAATCTAACAGAGATGGAAATGCTGTGGTAACGGTTCGTACTGGATATTCCGCCAGACTTTCAGAAGCTGACCACGAATTTGATGAAAATGGTCATTTGATGACCACTGACGATAAAGGATACTCATTAGAGGGAGGCCCAATACAAAACAAGGGCTATCGTAGTGAACATTATTGGAATCCTAATAAAAAAGAAACCATGAAAGCATTGGGCAAACTGTACACTCCAGCCTTTGCTAAGCGATTGGTCGCCCACGTACAAGAGTATATAAAGAAGAATAAATAATGCCAGGACGCTTTGTATCAACCCGAGACATGAATTTATTTGAAACAATGAATGGTGAACTGTTAGGCGAACCCACTAAAAATAGAGACGGGTTCATCAATCAGACTGCCATATGATATACGATATCAGTCACTGATACTAAAGTGAATATGTACGGCGAATCTATAGAGGGTAGAGTTTACAATTCTGGGGTACAATTAGCATGTATCATTGAAGCGGACGACTTCGACTGAAACAATGAAGAATTCGGAGCCGATGAAAATCAGAATGTACAGTTTTTTATATTACGACAGAATTTGATTGACTTGGTTATTGTCCCAAACTTGGGTGATATATTTGAGTGGAACTCAGCATATTTTGAAATCAATGCAATAAATGAAAATCAATTATTGGCAGGTGACCCAGACAAGAATTGGTCATTCAACTGTACATGCCACAGAATAAGAAAATCAAATTTAAACATAGAGCGCGTTAGGAGCAAATAATGAAAAAATCAGAATTACTTACGATTTTGAGTGAGAAGGTCAAAGTTAAACCATTAACAAAATCAGAATTAACTTGAATTGTTAATACTTTGGATAAAACTAAAACTAAATATAACACCAAAAAGGTAACGGATTGGAATAAAGTAAAAAATGCTCTTAGAGCTGAACTTGGATTTCATGAATTTCTTGCAGGTGAGTTGGCACAAGTTTACCATGATTACAGGGATGGTCAGTTTGATAAACCAGATGTAATAAAGAAATGGACGGTTATCCTAAAGCGCAATATGAAAAAGGAATCGACACAAATGAAAAAATCAGAATTAAGGCAGATGATTAGGGAAGAAATTCAAGTATTATCTGAAAATGACAAACAATATTATATTGATGTATTGGTAAAAATTTTCAAAGAGCTTGATAAGAAACATACTGGCGATATTGAAAATTCAACCAAAATCACCGCGGCATTTGAGAAAAAAATTCAAAAAGATGTAAGTGCATTAATGAAAAAATTTAAGCTTAAAGCTGGTAGGGATGACATAATCGTGAATTACACCGATTATAAAGTAGAGCCTACACCAAAGCGAATGAAGGAAACAGCAACTGATTTAGCGTTTGCTATCCAACATTTCAATAAATAATTGTGGAGAAAAATAATGAAAAAATCAGAATTAAGACAAATGATTAGAGAAGAAATATTGAAGGAATCGGGAGGCCATCACTATAAATATGGAAAGAAGTGGTACGGCGATACTGGGTTCGTACAATTTAGTCAAGGTGCCCTACCAAACTCAGAATTGAAACACATGGGATTTGGCGAGTTTTATTTAGAGACCCCAGACGGCAATGTTCAATTCGCCCGTGGTGGAAAAGAGTTTACTGGACAGGTGGGTAGGTCTCATGAAATATATGATGACGCTAATGGTAAAATCGTTGCTAAGCTTATCAAGGCAATGGAAAAGAAAAAGAAATCTGAATTGATGAAAGACTAACCTAAATGGCATCACGCAGTAAACCACTCCCAGTAGACGAACGACACACAACCGGTCGTGTAGTTAATCGGGCAGAACAGGTATCACGCAGAGATGATACAACGAATAACGTATCCGTCGGACTGATGGATATAGATTCTGCTGTGATGTATTATTTTGCGGAGGTCATCAAACCTTCAGTTGTTGATAACGGAGAGATGGTTCAGGTGCCGGTTTTATATTCCAACCCCGAGCGTTGGAAATCTGCACAGATTGATGGATACATTCGAGACAATAAACGTCAAATAATTTTACCGGCAATCACATTCAGGCGCACAACCACAGCTAACGATGATGCAATGTCTATGAACGCATTGGATGCAAATGACCCCAAACTTCATTACGTGTTCGAGCAGAGATATTCCGATAAGAACAGATACAACCAACTTCCATTGCTTCAAGGTGAGCAGGCGTCCCGAGAATTTTATAAAGTCGCCGTCCCAAAATATGTGACCGTCGAATACGATTGCATTATGTGGGCGACCTACATTGAGCAGATGAACAAACTCACCGAAAAAATTAATTATTCAAGTGGGGCATATTGAGGCGAGCCAGGACGGTTCAAATTCCGCTCAGAAATTTCAAGCTTTGATGATAGCACGGAAGTGGGCGACGGCGAGCGTATAAATAAAACTACATTCTCGTTGACCATTTCAGGGTACTTATTACCCGAGTCATTCAACGAACAGATAACAACACAAAGGGTTTTTTCACCTACAAAAACAATTATGTCATTTGGAGAAAAAACAATCATAAAATAAAAGTTTATACTATTTATATTAAATAACAACAATAAAGGAGAAATGTTATGGCCGATAATGCAATTAAATTTACAGATGAACAGATGGAATCACTTAAAACTCTTAATCAAACATACCAACAGATTCAAGCAGAATTTGGAGCACTTACCGTGCGAAGCTTAGTGTTGACTCGTGAGAGCGATGCAATCGAAGCCCGTGAAGCTGAACTTGAAGCACTGTATGTTGAGAACACTCAGACCGAGCAAACTTTGGTTAAAGAGCTAACCGACCAATATGGCCCTGGTACGCTGAATCCGGAGACCGGAGAGTTTACACCATCCCCAGAGGCTCCAAAAGCGGAGTAATTAGCACAAACCTAAAAAAAATCACGTAAAACTGAAAAAAAATGCCAAAATAATATGTTTTGGCATTTTTGCTTTATATTTATTATAGTAGAAGAAAGTATTCTATTTATACAAGAAATTAACACAAGGAGAAATTAAATGGCAGAACGAATCGTCTCACCAGGTGTCTTTACATCTGAAACTGATGCGTCTTTCCTTCCCCAAGGTATTTCAGAGATTGGAGCCGCAATCATCGGGCCGACCATTAAAGGTCCAGCGTTTGTTCCAACCATTATCAGGTCTTGACCTGAATTTGAAGATATGTTCGGGAGTACGGATTCACGCTTTTATACACCATATGCAGTTGAGCAATATTTGCAAAGCGCAGGAACAGTAACAGTAGTTAGGGTTCTTGGAATTGGTGGTTACTCAAGTGACTATATGGCACTTCAACTTTCAAGCTCTCGTGGTTTGGAAACAGCCGCAGTTCTTGCACCATCACGAGGTGGAAGCGACGGAACCGCAACATTGACAGGTAGTAGCATTACAGGTGGCTGGGCATCCGCCGCACTAACCGTAGCCGGTGCAACATCACGGGCATACACAATTTCATTCAATACAGGTAGTGCAAACTATATTACCAACGTATTTAGTGATAGTCCACAAGTTCAAAAATCAGGATTGAATACAGTAGAAGTCTACCTGTATAAGAACTATAAAACATTTCAATCTTCAACTGGACTGGACCAATATGCAAGTGCGTCTATCGCATCCGCATCATTGGATTTCTCCGGAATAGATTATTCAAACGCATATACCCCATACATTCAATCACAGTTAATCAATGGTGCAAGGTATAACCTGTTCAAGGTTAAAACTCGCTCACATGGTACTGACATCAATGACAAATATAATGTTGTTATTTCTGATGTAAAGGCCGCTGGAACAATAACTGGTACAGATTATGGTTCATTTACATTGCAGGTTCGTAAGTTAAAACCTAACTCATGGAAGCAATCAGATGAAGTAATTGTTGAATCGTGGGATAGTCTTACCTTTGACCCAACAAGTGTAAATTATTTTGCACGTGTCATCGGTGACAGATATGTAACAACAGATTCCAACGGAAACCTCACGTATAATGGTGATTGGCCTAACCTGTCAAATCATATTTATGTTAGTGATTTTGGCGACATTGCGGACGCAAGTATTCCTAAAATCGTTTCACCAATGGGATTTGCGGCAATTAGCAACACTGCCCCAACGACAACCGCTGTACCTTCAGCATCATTTGTGACATCACAGACAGACAATAATAGTTCGTTCAATTCAAACTACTACTTTGGCTATGATTTTACCAATGCTGATAACAGGCAATATTTGGGAGCAATTCCAACGTCGGCAGGAACCGGTAGTAACGTATCAATGAGTTTAGAAGATATGACCGGAACGGCTGATGCAAGTACCTTGGGTACACCATATGCATCCGCTTCACAGGCAGTCACATTAGCTAACTCGCATATCAAACAGCGTAAATTCTCAGTACCACTTCAAGGTGGTTTTGACGGAGACAATCCCGCAAATCCAAAATTGACTGGTGCGAATATCGCAACAACTAACACTCAAGGATTTGATTGTGCAAACTCACTTTCAAGTGGTTCAGTGGCATACAAACGTGCTATTAATGCCGTAAGTAATCCAGACGAATTTGATATCAATTTGATGTTGATTCCTGGGGTACTTCACAAATTCCATAGCTCGGTAACCAATCATGCTATTACGAAAATTGAGGCTCGTGGAGACACATTCTATCCAATGGATTCATCGGATATTGACGATAGTGTTTCAACCGCAACAAATAATATCGCATCATTGGACACTAACTATGCAGGAACATACTATCCATGGGTTAAGATTGTGGATAGAAACACAGCATTGCCACTCTGGGTTCCACCTTCAGTTGTAATGGGTGGTGTTATTGCATACACCGATAAGGTTTCTCACGAATGGTTTGCACCCGCAGGCTTGAATCGTGGAGGTCTTACAACCGTGCTTGAACCTAAGACACGCTTGACACATGAAGAACGTGACGACTTATACGAGAACCGTGTAAATCCAATCGCAACCTTCCCAGGTCAAGGAACAGTAGCTTGGGGTCAGAAGACACTTCAATCATTGCCATCGGCTCTTGATAGAATCAATGTTCGTAGACTTTTAATTAAGTTGAAGAAATACATTGCATCTTCAAGTCGTTACTTGGTATTTGAAGGCAACGATTCTGTGACACGTACACGCTTCTTGAATATGGTTAATCCATATCTTGAGTCAGTGCAACAGAATAGTGGTTTGACCGCTTTCCGAGTTATCATGGACGAGAGTAACAATACCCCAGAGGTAATTGACCGTAACAAGCTTATTGGTCAGATTTGGATTCAGCCTACCCGCACAGCGGAATTCATAGTGCTTGATTTCACAGTCATGCCAACAGGAGCTACTTTCTCAGCATAACAATACAACCTAATATAAACCTAAAGCCTCGATTTTTTCGGGGCTTTTTTATTTTTATGCTTGCACTGGGATATGTGTAGTCTTATATTGTGACATGGAAGAGGAGACCAACAATATGACCGCACTAACCCAAACCGATGCACTAAAGTATATTTTAGCGGGAAATTCAACCTTCACCGTTAAAAATACTGAATCCAGAAACAGGTTTACATTCAAAGTCCGCAAACCCAAGGAAAAGGATGCGACTGTTCATTTTGTGTCAGTAATGTCCGGCACCGATTCATATCAATATTTGGGAACAATTTTCAATTCAAAAGATTACTATCATGGTAAAAAGAGCAAAATAGCGGCATCCGCACAGTCAGAAAAAGTATTTCAATACATTTTTAGCAAACTCATTACTCAGCGGTTGTCATCCCTGATAGCAATATTTCATTCAGGTACATGCGGTAGATGTGGGCGGAAATTAACCGTGCCAGAATCAATCATTTCAGGTATTGGACCCGAATGTGCAAAGAGGGTTGATTGATGACAAGGGTAAAAATTCATTACATATAGCAGAGAGCTCTTGACTTCGGATGAATTTTTTTGTAAGTTGATTTCAACCAAAAATTGAAAGGAATCCCATGAGAAAAGTATTTATCATCCTAAGACAGAACACGAAAGGTGACAAGGACACCTATTCAACTGGAACATCTTACGCTACAAGAGACATTGCAAATTCACGGAAGGATACTCTTGAGCGACAGGCACGGATAGTATCCGCCGACCGCAATTCAAAACCAAAATTTTGGGTGGAGCCAATAACCGTTTCGGAGGAGTAAAATGAACATTGATTTAATGGAATTATATGAGTTGGTGAGGGAAAAATTCCCAAGTTTGAAAATGGAATTAAGACAAAATTATGCTCGGATATATATGGCAATACAACATTTACGTCTTGCTGAGCACAGAGCATTTCATTATTAATTAAAAAGTCCTTGCTTTCTCATTGTGTGGTATTAACTTACTAACGTAATGAGAAAGCTAACTAAAATAAAGGATTTAAAAATGTCAAAGTATGAGGAAGCAATAGAGCGATTGATAGAGGGAATTCGAGTGGATTATTCACGCTTCACCGCAGGATTTACATATCAAGAGCCACAGGAAATTACAGTATCCGCTGGTCGTAAATTTGATAAGCTGATTTCTGACCGTTCAGTTTGGGGCTTCATTGCCAAGGCCGATGGTGAATTTAAAGGACTCCCTTATAAAGAGGGTGATGTTTTCAAGGCCGCTTCATATCGAGCACCGGCCAAACACGTTCGTGGTTCCATCTATGCTGAGTCGCAAAATTGGTTTGCTTGGACCGGCCCAAACTACTTATAAAGAGGTAATTAATATGAGCATCTATGACAAATATTCAGACAGCCGACAGCCAAAAGCACTTACTAAATTGGAACCGCTTTTTGAAAAGGTTGAGCGTGGGGAGTTCGTCGGGGCAACTCGATGTTACTACTCAGACTCTCATGCCTTTGAGGTAATCGGTGTCTCCAAGTCTCGCAAATCAATCACCATTCGTCAGATGGACGCTGAACGAACTAAGAATGCTGAATTGATTGGCGTCGGTGGATTTGCGGCACATTTTGACAATCACACTCAAGAGTGGGAACTTAAATCAAACCCTGCCAATCCCACTATAAAGGCTTGGCTCCGTGTTGATGGTCGATACTACGCCGCCGGAGATACTAAAGTTTCAATTGGCAAAGCGCAAGAATTCTACGACTACAATTATTAAAGCTTTTCCTTCTCGTTACAGCCAAGACCCCACTTCGGTGGGGTTTTTTGTTTTTATAAAACTTCTAAAAAACTTCTAAGACGAAATTAATACAGTCTGTCATATTTTTTAAGTTTTTGATATTTATATATGAATATGAATACACAAACTTTTTTAGGAGAAAATACATGGCAGATTTAATTGACCCTTCAGAAATAATGTTTACGCCGTTTGAGCCACAGGTAGCAAACCGTTTCATCATGTATGTTGAGGGATTACCAGCATATCTAATCAAGACTGCTAATAGACCAACTATTACATTTGAAGAGATAACATTAGAACACATGAATGTCAAGCGATATGTGAAAGGTAAAGGAGAATGGGGTACGATTGAAATCACATTGTATGCACCAGTTGTTCCTTCTGCCGCACAGGCTGTCATGGAATGGGTTCGTCTATCACACGAATCAGTAACAGGCCGAGATGGCTACTCTGATTTTTATAAGAAGGATGTCACAATTGATGTTCTGGGTCCAGTTGGAGACAAAGTTGAAGAATGGACAGGTAAAGGATGTTGGATTCAGGAAGCAAACTTTTCAGATTTAGATTGGTCATCAAGCGAACCTGCAGAGGTTTCTTTGACACTTCGTGCTGACTACTGGATACTTCAATTCTAATCGGGAGACAGTAAATGAAAAAATCCGAACTGCGTCAAATGATTAAAGAAGAGCTTTTGAATGAAGCGACGTTCAAACAGGGTCAGGAGTATGAAGTATACAATGCCACTAACGGTGAGTGGCACCAAGATGCGAAATATTTGGGTAAGGATTACACTACTAATGGATATATGTTCCTTAGTGATTTTGGCGACGGTGGATATTTTGTATTGATTCCACGGGGAAAAGTTAAGAAATATGTTAAGGAGTAAATAATGAACGTACAGCAACGAAAATTAACAGGAGCATCCGTATTATTTGCAACAGCAACAGCGATATTGTTCCTTACAGATTTAGCAACCTTTGACCAATGAGCAGATTTCACTCAAGTCGTGTGGGGTTTGTATGTAGCCGGTAATGGTATAGAACATGGTGCCGCCGCTTTTAAGCAACAAAGGGAGCATAATGAAAAAATCCGAACTGCGACAAATGATTAAGGAAGAATTGTTGAAGGAATACGAGATAGAATCCCTTGGTGATATTTTACACAGCGGAGAGCTAAAGAACGCTATGTATCATATGTCTGATGGTGCTGAGGCTATTAGAAATGTCTCGAAGATGTTGAATGTCCCCAACATATCCAAGAGTCACCCCAACGGAGATAAAGATTTGCAAAAAATGTCAACTCAACTTGACAAGCTTTCATCCCAAATTTGAAAATATTGTATCAAAAATTACCCCAATGAAAAGTGAAATGGTAACTGGTCAAAGGGTATCAGCGGAAACATGCCAAAATAAAGTTTTAACAAATAAGTTACGAAAATAAAACTTTCTTATATTTATATGTAGAAATATAAGGAGAAAGTGGTGGCAACACATATTACAAAAAACAAAAAATTATTATCCGTGTCTATAAACGACAAGATTCTTGAGGAATTTAAGGAATTGGCAGGGAAGAAATGTATCAACAAATCAATGTTGGTGGAATCGTTATTGAAATCTTGGATAGAAGATAATGAGTAAGTTTTCTCGGAACTGTCCAAATTGTAATATTCAGCTATCGTATTCTAATAAATATTTGTTGGCTCGTGCCATAGCAAAAAATACGGCATGTAGACCGTGCGCAATATCTGGTAACCGGAATCCGATGTATGGTAAAACCCACACAAAAGAAACTTTAGCTCTTATGAGTAAAAATAGTATCGGTACAAATGTCGGTGAAAAGAGCGGATTATATGGAAAATTTGGAAAAGACCACCCAGGATTCGGTAGGAAAATGTCGGCCAAGGACAAGCAGGAAACAAGTGCCAGATTCAAAGGAATCCCTAAATCAGATGAGCACAAGCGCAAATTGAGATTAGCGCAAATCAATAACATTCAGCGAAAATATGGGCAAAATTTTCCGAACTATAATGAAACATCGTGCATTGCCTTTGACAGGCTCAATTCAGAATTATCATTAAATGGACAACATGCCGAAAATGGCGGCGAGTTTTATATTAAACAGTTGGGATATTGGGTTGATTTTTATGTACCAGAATTAAATTTGGTAATAGAATGAGATGAAGCGTATCACAGCTATCAAAAAGAAAAAGATGCAATGAGACAAAACGAAATAACTGAACACCTACAGTGTACGTTTCTGAGGGTTGAGCAGGATTCGTTTGATTACAATAAATTAAAACAAACGGTAAAGGAGTTATACCATGGCAGAAACTAAATACCCAAGCGAGATAATCTCACTTCCATCCAAAGGATTCTTCTACCCAGAAGACAATCCATTGGCATCGGGTGAAGTAGAAATGATGTATATGAATGCATCTCACGAAGATATATTAACCTCACAAAATTTAATACGGAGGGGGGTGGTTATCGACAAGTTATTAAAGTCTCTTGTTGTTGACAAATCCATTAATTTGGATTCAATGCTGATTGGTGACAAAAATGCATTGATGGTAGCGGCCCGTGTATTAGGATATGGCAAAGCTTATGACTTTGAGTTAGACTGCCCTGCATGTGCAGAGCATAATAAGGACACTGTGGATTTAACCACATTGGAAGAAAAGAAAATCAATTTTGATGGTCTTGAAAAGGGAGTAAATGAGTATTCGTGGACACTCCCAAATTCAAAAATACCAATCAAATTCAAATTGCTCACTCAATCGGATGAGCGAGATATTGATGCTGAATTGAAAGCGTTGAAAAAGCTTTCTAAGGGACAGGCAGAGAAGGAAGTCACAACTCGCTTGAAGAAGGTATTGATTGAGGTTGACGGTAAGACCGAGCGGGCAGTTATCAACAAATTTGTAGATACAACTTTTCTTGCCGTGGATTCATTAGCACTCCGAGAATATTTAAAATCAATCACTCCGGATATAGACATGAGCTATAACTTCGAATGTTCATTATGTGCATACGAAGAGGAGGTTGCCGTCCCAATGACGGTACGATTTTTTTGGCCTTCCACCAGAGTATAAGGTAATTGTACACGAGGAGATTTACAACTTGTGTTACTACGGAAAGGGCGGATTCACACATTCAGAGGTATATTCTATGCCTGTGTGGCTCCGTCGTTTCTATTTAAAGCAGATTCAGAAAACTCATGCTGAGGAGCAAAAGCGGAACGATGATGCAACCAAAAAAGATTCCCCACATACCAAACCATCTTGGGCTAAGTAAAATTTGGAAAACTGATATTTATATATGTTAGGAACAACCTATGAGTTCGTATGAAATAATTAAGATTGAATTTGAACGACTGTGTGATGTATACTCAATAGACGTTCCGAACATTGAACCTGCATTTATTGATGATAAATGCGATACCACCAATCCACCACATTTCATACGAATAAAAGAGCAATCATGCGATTCCGTATATCAAGCGAGACATCTATTTGGGCATTATTTATCAGACTTACATGCCATAGATGATGAGCAATCAGATATTGTCGCTGATATAATTGCAGATTTAATTGGAGAAAAGTATGAGTAAATTAGACGAGGGAATTCTGGATATCATTGATAAATTTTTGGTATTTATTATCAAGAATGATAAAGATGCGGCAAAGAAATTTGTTAAAAATCATCCAGAATTAAAAAAGCATAAAAAAGAAATAAAAAAGAAATTGGCCAAGGCTGAGAAGTCGTTAGACAAGGCTAACAAATCTTGAGATGTTATAGTAGGCAAAAAATAAATTAGGAAAATCATGTGGCTAAAGTAAATGAAAAAACTTCCGCTGACCTCAAAATATTAAGAGCGCAAACTGTAGAGATTAGAGCGCAAATTGATGAATTGAAGAAAAAGTCAAAGCTTGAAGCTGGAATCACTGCCAAGCAGGAGGTTCAGCTTGCCACATACGAGCGACAATTGAAACTGAAGCGTGAGGAATTGTCCCAAAATAGACAAGTTGAAAAGCAAGTTAGTAAACAAGCAAGTATGCGTGGAAAGTTGGCTCGTGAATTTGGGTCACTGTCAGATAAACAAAAAGAAATTTTAAAGAATGAATATCATTATGCAGACTTGTCCCGACGTGTTGTTGATACCGCTGAGCGAAAAACTAAAACTCATGAGCTGGTTAATGATTTGGCAACAGACCAACGGGATTTGGCAATCTCTATGGTTAGAGCAGAAGAGCAAATCGGAACGGAACAGTTTAGTGCGGTAGATACCTCAAATCAATTAAATGCATTATTAGAAAAGCGTCAACTTATACAAAAAAATTATACAGGGTCAAATACGGAACTTGGTGAGGCTTTGATTGACCAAGTTGATTTTTATATTGACCAAGTTAAAGCTTTTAAGGAAATCGCTGATTTTCAATCATTGACCAATGATAAAACAAATGAGATGAATGCAAAAGTTAAGGCTATGAATGATAAATGAAATGATGTAAAAGCAACTGCAATGAGCATCGTTCAAAATCCACTAACTGCTATGAAGGTTGGTATCTTGGCTATTGGAGTGGGAATCGTTGCATCGGCTAAAAAAATGGCAGATTTTGCAAACGAATCGGGATTGTCATATGCACAAGTTGCAAAATTGGGTCCTGGTCTATTGATTGCAGGAGATGAAGCCAAGGCATTATTAGGTGAGTTCGGAACTCTTGATACGATAACAAATGAAACATTGATAGGCATGAAAGCACTATCATTTCAATATGGAATATCCGCAGACTCTACTGCAAAATTAATGTCACAAATGATGGCAGTATCAGGCTTAACAGCACAAGCGGCACAAAGTACCATTGGGATGGTCGGAGAGCTTGCAAGAGCAGAAGGCGTGGCTCCAGCGGCTGTTTTGGAAGACATGGCTGAGAACACGGAGTTCTTTGCATCCTTTGCTAAGGATGGAGGAAAAAATTTAGGGGTTGCCGCAGTGCAAGCACGCAAGCTTGGATTGAGCTTGGGAACCACAGCCAAAATAGCAGATTCATTATTAGACTTTGAAGGCTCCATTGAAAAGCAAATGGAAGCATCTGTATTATTGGGTAGAAATATAAATTTAGACAAGGCTCGTGGATTGGCATTCTCGGGTGACATGGTTGGACTTCAGCAAGAGGTCTTGTCATTGGTTGGTAGTCAATCAGAATTTGAAGCGATGAACGTAATCCAACGTAGAGCACTTGCGGATTCAATTGGTGTTGGTGTGGATGAATTGTCCAAAATGATTATGAACCAACAGAAAATTAGTGAGATGACTGTACAAGATATTGCAGTGCAAGAATCAAAAGCAAATGTGTTGAAAGCGGTAGATTCGGCATATCAAGCAATTACAAAGACATTGAGTTTGATGTTTGTACCTATTAATTGAATTATTGAACATTTGAGCATCATCGGTAAAACGCTATTGTGGGTTGGTGGTATATTGACAGCAGTATTTTTACCAGCGATTCTTGAAGCTACTTATGCGGGCATGGTCGGGTTTAAAAACTCAATTATATCAACATACAAATCCATTATAGCGTATGTAAAACAAATGTGGTCAAAGATTTTCGTGACACAAAAGGATGGGACTGCATCAAAAATAAGTACGATGTGGGAGAATCTAAAAGGGTCTGCACTTGTGAGAAATACCAAGCGACTTGGAATATACATAAAAGAAATGTGGTCAAAAGCACTGGCCACTATAAAGGATAGTATAGCATCAAAAGCCAGTCTGATGTGGGAAAATTTAAAGGGTTCGGCACTTGTAAAAAATATAGGTAGGCTTGGAACATACATAGCAACCATGTGGTCAAAAATAGTTGTTAGTAGAGCATCAGCCATGGCCGACAAACTTGGTGTGTTTTGGATTACATTATCAAGCGCAGAAACTTACAAAAATATTGCCGCAATGGTAGCATCCACCGTAGCAACAGGAGCAAGAACATTGGCCCAAGGGGCTTTGAGCATAGCAACCGGCATTGGAACCATAGCAATGGGCGCATGGACTGCAGTTACGTGGTTGGCAACAACCGCCGCAGGAGCACTTGCAATTGCATTAAATGCCACAGGTATCCCAGCAATAGTTCTTGGGGTTGTTGCACTGGTCGCTGGATTGTATCTATTATGGAAAAATTTTGATAAAGTTAAAGTTGTAGCTGGGCAGGCATTTTCTTGAATTGCAGACGGCGTAACAAGCATGTGGGACACTATAAAATCTGTGGGTGGTTGGATTGCAGATATGTTCATAACCGCATTCGCCCCAATTCAATGGGTTATTGATAAGATAGCTTCTGTTGGAAATTTAATTGGAGATTTTTTCGGTGGGTCAAACCCAACGCCAATGGACGCTCCTAAATTAGCAGGTGGAGGCACTATAAAACAAACAGGCATGGCGGAGGTTCACAAGGGTGAATTTGTTGGCCAGCCGAACCAATTGAAGCAAGAAGCAAACGTGGGGTCATCTTCAACGGACATGACCGAGACAAATAAATTATTAACACAGATGGTTGATTTCAATAAAAAGTTGCTTGACCAAAATGACAAATTGATGAGTAAATTAATAAAAACAACAGGAGACTTGGGAGTAGCATAATGGGTTTGATAGATTTAACAAGTGACTTAGCAGTAGGCGCAGGAACCAATTTTAGTTCACAGGGTGGACGACATGGTGGAACTGAAGTTGGAGGGCTTCCAGTTCATCCCGCTATACATTCATCATTGGATGGTGTGTCATCACTTGGTGGTGCCCCAGTTAAACTTGGTTGGGACGTTTTTAATTCAAGCCCACTTAGCGGACGGCATACAGACGGAACCAACATTGTCAATTTAAGCGCATTCGGTGGACGACATGGTGGAACTGAAGTTGGAGGGCTTCCAATACATCCACTTGTACACTCAGCATTTGATAGCTTGGATACGCCCGCTACAACACCAATTAAACTTGGAAGGGGCGTTACCAATCTAAGCGCACTTGGCGGACGACATGGTGGAGAATTGGTAGACGGCGCATTGACGCCACACCCATCAACCCACTCATTGCTTGATATTGGCGTTGTTCCTGCAAGCACGCCTGTAAAGGTTGGTGCAACATTAGGAACTGTAAATTATTTTAGTGGAACCATGGGACTCTGGGGATTCCATTCAAAGCCTACCGGATTTGTTAAAAAAACTTCTACATCACAGTTAGTTAAGAGTGGCAGAATGGTATTAGATTCCAAAATGCATACCATCCCACAGATTACAGTGTCTGGTCCATTTGGTAATGAGACATATCAAAGCACATTGAACACAACAATGGTGGTTCCAAATGCGCATAACAGCGTATTTACAACCAGCCCATTATCTGAATATTCAAGTCAATATTCTCCGAGTCCACCAGACTCGGCTGTGTTGACTCTTGGAAAATTTAGTACTGATACTCAATTGGGAGACGGTTCACCGGACTTTAATAATCTTGGATTTTCATCAACTAAAGCATATTCAGATGGTGGGTATTTATTAGATAAATATTCAGATACTTCAATATTTGGAAATTTGAAATATGGCGATAGGTTGAAGGGAACTGGATTCTTTGACAAAGGTGGAATATACAATAAATTTCAATTAAAAGATGATACGCTGGGATTCAGCCAGCCTTTCATTACTAAAGATGTTGGTGATAGATGGGGTATAGATGCTCTTGGTGATTTAGACATGGGCGTTGTTAGAGGTGGAATAAATACAGCCATAGCACGGACACTATCCGATGAGCTACGTTTGGGGAAATTTATACTAACCACACGAGGAATATTATTTGGTGCTAAACAATTGGTATTGCAACGGTTCAACACCAAGGCGGAAACCCGCACATGGAACCCACTTTCAATTTTTGGTTCAGCCGTCCCTACAATTCATGTTAGACGGCATGTTGACGTTTCTGATGAGTCGGCCATGCATGACTTGGCAATTTTAGCACGTAATCCCTATGGATGGGCGGAAGGAAAATTAAAAGGATTGCGCTCACCGGAAGGTAAAGCACCTGAACCGGCTAAAACGTCTCTGATTTCACATTTTGATAAAGAGGAAGCAATACTAAAATTCAATCGTGGTGGTGGAGATTTGATTAACAAACTCGCACAAGCACGAGGTATTTCTTTTGGTGCCGGTCCGGAGCAAAGCCGACAATTGGATGATGAATCATTTGCATTCAATTCATTAAAGCAAGCATCATTGGACACCGGTGACCAAGGCACCCCAGGTGTTGTTCACATGAATTATGATTTAACCAAGCTTGGGGCAACACTCACAGACAATTTTGGAGACGCAAAATATATCACGTCTAAAGTTGATAAGGTCAATGCAACTCCATATGGTTCAACCAAGGGGAAAGACCCGAGCATCGGTAAAGATTTCATACCTTTCAAATTTTATGATAAGGTCAATAAAAAATGGATTATTTTCAGGGCATCATTATCCGGAATATCCGATAGCATTTCACCCGAATGGTCTGAGGAAAAATACATCGGCCGTCCGGACAAAGTTTATACATACCAGGGTGTTGATAGAAAAGTCAGTTTCCAATTTCAAATATATCCAAAGACAAAACAAGAGTTGCCAATCTTGTGGGAGAAGTTAAATTACTTGGTTGGTATGTGTTATCCATCATGGGACAAATCTGATAGAATGGTTGCACCATTTATGGAATTGACAATCGGCAATTTATGGAAAGACACCCCAGGAAAGCTTGACAGCGTATCTATCACGGTTGAGGATAATAGCACGTGGGAATATGACATACACTTTCAGCTACCAAAATTTATTTCGGTTAATATTGATTTCACATATATCGGCAAATACAAACCAGATGCTAAAGGACTACACTATGAGCTTGATTGGATAGCGGGTCCGGTGTTTGATAATTACCCATTGAGAACAGGTCAGGCAACTGCAAAGAATGCCGCCGTATTGAGTGATTTATTTGCTGAATTGAATCAACCGGATTAGGAGCATTAAATGAAACGATATTCATATACAAAAATAGGCAAGGATAAGGACAACAATAGAGTGTACAAGCCAACACTATATCCAGTGATAAAAATAGACGATAGAGATATTTTTATAATAACACGAGGCGGAGGCGGTGATAGGTTGGATTTACTTGCTAATAAATATTATAGTGATGTTTCACTGTGGTGGGTCATTGCGGTTGCTAATGATATCACGAAGGCCACATTTACTGTGAAGCCTGGAATAGAATTGAGAATTCCATCTGATATACCAAAAATATTATCCGATTTGGAACAAATAAATAAAGGGTTTTAATAATGATTAATCTTGCACCCATCAACTCCAAGGTTAGAGCAGAACTACATCGTAGACAATTGACGTTGAATAGGGAAGGTCCGAACTTTGCAGACCCGCAGACCACAAGCGGTGCTGGACCAAAAGCGGATATGAATAATATATTTTCAAAGGCAACGTGATTGCGTATGTCCTCATTCTTAGAGGCAAACGATGATAACGGAATCAAGCCAAGGATTATACAAGGTGGCGCATTAGCAGACGATGGCACCACAGCATTTGGATTTGATGACATTTACACGAGACCACAGAGTGATGGCTCAAAAACTTGAAGACCAATTCCAGGTGTGAAAAGTATAAGTGTAGAATTCAAGGGAAATTTGTCATCCTTGCGACAAGCAACCATTAGTTGGACAGTTTGGACATTGGAAGAATTGGAAGAATACACGCCCAATTTTTTACAGCACGGAAAGACCGTTCTGATTGAATGGGGTTGGTCATACAATAAAACGAACGTTCCATTGCTTGCAGATTCTGATATGACAATTACCAACATATATCAAGCTATAACAGATAAAGTTAAACAATCCGGTGGCACGTATGATGCTATGCTTGGAATTATTAGCTCTTATGAATGGTCGGTGCGTGACGATGGTGGAATTGATTGTTCAACCACCTTGACTTCACTTGGTGTTAATATGCTGAAGCAACAAACCATCCCAGCAAACACCACAAATATTTCAATGGATACCGAAACTGGAAATCCAGAATCAACACCTTCGTTTTATGATTTCGTGGATGATATGGATAAGTGGTTGAAGCACAATAGGGCATTAGACACGTCCGGTAAGTGAAATGCTCGCAATACCAATGTATTCTTTTTGGGAGAACCACCAAAGCGAGAAATTTATGTGAGTTGGGGTTGACTGGAAGATAACGTATTTAGTAGATATATGGGCTGGCTGTCGTCCGACAATAAAATTGGCGGTTCCCTTAGAAGCATTGAACCGTGAATGGATGAGGATGGAAATTTTATCACCATTGCTGATGCATTGGATAAAATGCCACCGTGGGAAAAAGATGAGTTGAAGAAACATAAAATTGATGAATCACAAACTGCATATCGGTCATCCACCATTTCAAATCACGCCCAATTGATGGCACCAAATTATAAATTTTTCATATTGCCAGGTCAGCATCTTAAAAGTACTCGGGATGTGTTGGAACACCCAATATTAAATTTACCGAAAACTGCATTTTTTGATGCAAGTGCTGAAGTGCCGTCACATAATAGTGCTCGCACACATGGATATGTTAGGAACATTTTATTCAATTGGCAATATTTAATGGACAACATTTTCAAGGGTGCCAATGATATGTCATCGGTTTTGAAATCTCTATTTACGAAAATGAATACGGAAGTTGGATTATGGGACTTGTCGGTGATTTCTGCGCCGGATGATGAGTCACGGCTTAAGGTGATTGATATGGCCTTGACCCCAATTTCAATTACAACCTTACTTGAAAATGAAAGCGCAATATCCTCAAACTGAGAAGATGCAACCGGCGCACTATTCATGTTTCCTACGTGGGGAAAGGGTAGTATTGTATTGTCCCAGCAATTATCAGGCAAGCTCCCAAGCTCCATGGCGGTGGCGTCGATGTACTCCGGCAATAGTGGTACTCCGGACTTGGGTAAAGCAGGTGGAATACAAGGAATTGCTTTGGGAGGAATGAGCAAGCGTTCAAAGGATAAAATATTGGCAGACCTGAAGCCCGCATATAAATTTATACGATTTGGAAGTAAGGTTGGTTCGGCAAATGTGCCGCTAAAAACCGATAATGGATTTTTCTTACCACCACACGATTCGGAACTTTTGGCTAAGTTGAACCCACCGGAGGAGGCAGTAACATCTGGTACTAAAGAAGCAGTGACTGAAGTTACGGAAGAAAGCAAGAAAATCACATTGACCGCAGAAAATCTGTATGCTTGGAAATCTGCAAAAAAATTAAAAAATGTAACATATAACGAGGATGGAACAATGCTCAATACGGCGGACTATAAATACTTGGATACAATGAAGTATTTAATCAATGGTGACCCCAAAGATTCGGTCATGTATGATTCGGCACCACTGATTCCACTTAGTTTGGAATTGACATTGGATGGTATAAGCGGAGTATATCCTGGAAATTGTTTTGGAAGCGATTATGTCCCAAAATCATACAAGGAAAAAACACTATTTCAAATAACGTCGGCTACCCATGAAATTGATAGCTCCGGTTGGAAAACTACAATTAGTGGTCAAATCAGAGTTGATATGTCCAAGCTGAACCCAAACACCCCACCGCCACAACGTCCAGCGGGTCCACCACTTGCGCAACCTGCACAGAATGTTGAACCGGCAGACGGTGAGACGGGGCCACCCGCACCTGAAGAGCAGGGAAATCCATGGGGCGATGCAATATTGCCACAGGAGGGTTAAATGAAAACCTTACAAGAAATAATGGACAGTGCTACTCGCAAAATAGCGGGAATCGCCGGTGAGAATGAATTCAGATATACTACGGTTTCGTGGGTCAAGCCGGACACTGCATACACCATATATTACACATCTGATATGGAAGAGTTTTACATAACCGATAGTATTATTCCACGCAGGATATACAATATGAAGTCCCGAAGCGCATTCACACGATATAAAGCATCATCGTCCAATACGTTAACACCAACTAAATTTGCCACACCATATGAGCCAAAGGTTACTAAGAAAAATAGGAAGGGTGGATTCATGTATAGGTATTTTGTTAGACAGGCCAATAATAAACTCGCCCCGATAATTGAAATCAAGGATAGCGCATATTCCACCCCATTGACATTTTATTCAAAATTGAAAATAAAATGGTTGATTGTTGGTGAAAAAAGTGTAGTTTCCAAGAACAACTATATTGCACTTCAAGAGGTGCAGGAGTATTTTGATTCGGAGAGGTTCAATTTGGATATTTTGAAATATTGGCAACACGAATTAACACCAAAAGAAGAAACATTAAAAAGGTTGCATCTGCTATAAAAATGTAGTATATTTACTAAAAAGGTTATATTGGGATGATTGTTGAAACCCTCACACAATTTGATAAATTCATAGAACGTGCCGCAAAGCATGACTGGATTCTTATACCCATTTTGTCCGACACCAAATTGCACCCGCTTGAAAACTCAATCTGTGCATTGTATGTAAAACTGATAGGGTGCGAGTCGGACTACATTTTACCATTCAAGCACAGCGAATCATTGAACCTTCCACCGAGTTACATGACACAATTAAATGTTGATAATCGCAAGTATGTATTTGACAAAAAATTCATGCTACACACCCTTGCACTTAATGGGTTGGTTGATGTCAATCTGATGCATTATATGAGAACAAACAAAGCACTTGAAATAGACCACATCTCCACAACCGCACATCAATTTTTCCACGTCAAATATTATAATGTTGCCAATGTGAACAGCATTATTCCACTAACAAAGCACTTGGAATATTGCCGCAAATTGGTGACCGAGCTTGAGCGGTTTATTGATGATAAATATTATATGGAGATTTATAACGATACGATAGTTGAAAATTTGTGGGAGCTTGAAACGCAAGGATTGCAGACCGCAACAGGACTGACATATACAAACTACAATATGTTCACGGCAACCGGTCGTGCATCAAATAGATATGGTGGGGTCAACTTCTCAGCAATGAACAAAAAGGACGAAACCCGCAACAAATATATTTCAAGACATGAGAGTGGATATCTTGTGGATTTTGATTACACCGCAAATCACTTGATGATTATTTCTGAGTTGGTTGGACACGCATTCCCCGAAGGTGTCAACCCACATAAATATCTTGGGAAGCTGTATTTTGATGTAGACGAATTAACGCCCGAGCAGTACACCGATTCAAAGGTGATTTCATTTAGGTTGTTATACGGTGGAATTGATGAAGAGTTTGAAAAAATAGACTTTTTTAAAAAAGTTAATATGTATATACGAAAGCTATGGAGCACGTACAAGGCTCAAGGTTATATTGAATCTCCGATTACTAAAAAGCGGATACTGTCACGAAACCTTGACAAAATGAATTCACAGAAATTATTTAATTACCTGCTTCAATTGATAGAATTTGAAGAAATGCAAGACACCTTTGCTGAACTGAATTCCTTCTTGAGACCAAGGCAAACCAAATTTATATTGTATCTGTATGATTCAATGTTATTTGATTTTCACCCCGATGATGGGTCTGAAACATTGTTTGAAATCAAGAGAATATTGGAGTTCGGAAACAAGCGGGTGAGTGCTAAGATGGGTAAAAATTACGGTGACATGAAAAACATTGATAATTATTTTACTCAATAGTTATATACAAAGGAGAAAGTTATGACTGATTATGAAGGAATGTTGGAGAACATATTAACAGAGTGAGCGTTTAAAGTATCTGATGGAAAGCCCGACCCAAAAAATTTCGGACATCAAATGTTATTGCGAGAAGTATTGGTTGAATTTGAATGGCCGGTTCAAGCGATAAATGAATTTATTACAAATTTGAAGGGTGACCGTGTGGAACCGATTCCTGCCACACCACCAATACCAATTCTTGGTGAAAACCTTTTTGTTGGAATTGGAACTACGCTTGAAGAATCCATAGAATTGGGTGAAGCGGGTCTTGTAGAATCTGATGCACTAATTGATGGAACGGAAATCCAAATCACAGGTTCCACTTTTGTTGTTGCCGATAGCCCGTTTCCTGATTATCAAATCACAGGCTCGGATGATTCAGAAACTTCAACCGGCATTCTTAAAGAAGAGAAGCCTGGTTCTGAATGGGTATCAGTAGATGATATAGAGGTAACTGACTAATGCGTACAAGTTTGTTGGCGACGTTTTCTAAAGTAGAACAATTGAATGATACGATTGATGTAATAGTTGGATATCATAATATTGTATTTAATAAAATATATGTATTCTATAATGTGGCCGAACCTACTCAGTTGGTATGCACATACAATGTTGAATTTGCAGGTGATGATTTCATAACCAATAGCGACACAATATCGTTGCACAGGAAAAAGCAGACCAACACGCTATACACCATCAATAGCCTAAACGAAGTTATACGGAGAAAAAACAATGGCGTCTTGGACAAGTCATTTCCGATTGATTGAAGTGAATTTCAGAACAGTTTGTTGCTCACCACCAAAGATGGATTCAAGCACATTCACACCAAGATTCACACTATCATCAATACGATTGAATGGGAGAACAACATTTAATAACATCACACAACACAACCTAATAAAATAATCCTTGCATCTGCAGGGATTTTTTTGTATTATACAGCATGATAAATTATAAATACATAGCAGAGTCCATAACATACTACGAGGAATGCGGTTTTAAGCGCATAGAAGCCCCGTGGACGGTCTCTGAATACATAGATAGTATCACGAGGCCAGAACACACTTTGCCATACCAAGTATCAACCGGAAAAAATTTAGTTGCATCGGGTGAACAGTCATTTCTTGAATTGTATCTCAAGGGCTTTCTTCCACTTGGGCAATTTCAAACGGTCACCCCATGTTTTAGGAGAGACCCACGAGACGCCATGCATGGTAAATATTTCTTAAAAAATGAATTGATAAAAACCGATGATGTGTCTCGGGATGCACTTATGCAAGTGTTGATTGCGGCAGAAGATTTCTTTGCGAAATACCTCAAGACGCCAAACAAATTTGAGAGATTCGTAACCGCTGATGGGTATGATATCAAATACAATGGCTATGAACTTGGGAGCTATGGAATCCGACAATCAGAATTTTTGACTTGGATTTACGGCACGGGATGTGCGGAGCCAAGGCTGTCAAGGGTTATAATGAACAAAAACACAAAACGGGATAAATAATGGGCTACCACAAGAAAGACATACCAAGAGGCAAGTACGGACACTTTTCAAAAATCAAGGAAGAGTTTGTTGAGCTTGAAGATGCTTGGGAGCAGGACGATTTGGTACTTCAATTATGTGAATTGGCAGATTTGTACGGGGCCATAGAACAATACGTTTGGCGTAAATTTGACATGGAAATGGAAGACATCAAGAAATTTTCAGACAAGACAAAAGAAGCATTTAAGGACGGGAGCAGATAATGGGTGAATGTAAACACGAGGAAATAACAATCCGAGAATATGCGATTGTAGCTGTAGACCATTCATGAAATCTCGGGAGTTTTAGATGAGGAAGTTCGTGAATTCAAAGATGAAATTCATGCAAATGACCATGAGAAAATTATTGCGGAATTGGAAGATATCGCAGTCACATGTATATGGGGAATTGCCTCAATACAATCAAATAAAATAGATTGGTAACATTATGATTTTTGCAATGCCATGGAACCCGATAAACAAGCGACAGCCGGATTACGATTTCCACGCTGAGTGGGAAGCCCTACAATTGCTCGGTGAAGCGGTTATATTATTTGATTATGATGCACTGCTAAACGACGAAGAGTGGGTAAATCCTTTCAGGGTTAGAGCACAGGCTACTACAATTTTGTATCGGGGTTGGATGCTGACCGAAGAGCAATACAATAGATTTGAAAATGGTCTTAGAGGGGTTGGATTTACGACGTTGCAACGAACTGACCAATATGTAACTGTGCATTATTTTCCATACGCATACAAATATTCCGACACCCTGCACCAATATTCCCCAAACACTGACATAATTGTTGGAGAGGAATTTCACACGCAGTCCATAGCAATACATCTTGATTACAAGCCGTATATTGTCAAGGATTGGGTCAAGTCTGCAAAGGGTGTTGAAAACGCCATGCATGTGAAAAAACCAATGGATGCCAAGGCGGCAAGACGTACAATTGAAAATATGATTGAAAGTCGGAAAATGTACGGCTTCAATAAAGGCATCGTTTCAAAGGAATACATCCCTATAAATGAAATAGATGGTATCAAGCAGGAATTTCGTGCGTTCATTCTCAATGGTCAAATAATTTCCATTGATGCGAACAATGAAGAGGGTGTTCACTTTGACCCGATTGTTCCAAATATTTTATTACGCATCGCAAATGAACTTGACTCAACATTCATGACAATTGATTTTGCACTTGCAGGAGACAAAAAACCGTTTATATTAGAGACAGGAGCCGGAGAGGTATCTGGCTTAGCAACAACTGCCAACCCATTGGCATTTTACAAAAAGTTATTGGATGTGCTTTATGATAATAAATGACATCAAAGAATTGAGAGCGTTTGCTAAGAGTAAGCACGACCAAGTTAAACAGACATATGGTACTGGAAAATCATACAGTGTTCATTTGGATATGGTTCGTGAAATTATTGATTTATTCATGGATGACAGTCTTTCGAAGCACGATTATGAGATTTTAATTCGGGCTGTATTTGGTCACGATTTGATTGAAGACACTGGTATGTCATACAACAAGGTTGAATCTAAGTTTGGTACAGACGAAGCCGATGTTATTTTCTCAGTCACAGATGAATCTGGGAAGAACAGAATTGAACGCATGTTCAAGACCCTGCCAAAGACCCGTGATAGCCGATTGGGAACCTTTTTGAAAATGTGTGACCGCTATGCAAATGGAAGTAATTCAAAAGCTGAGGGTCACCGACTATATTCGCAGTATCGTAGAGAATATCCGGTATTCAGGTTTGCACTGAAGCGTGGAAATCAGTTTGCCAAAGCGTGGAAAATGCTGGACGAATTGTTTGAATACAAGGAGATAGCATGATGTCAAGTAAATATTGGTGGGATTTTGAAGCTAACGACACTATTATAGTTGAGAGTGAAGATTCAAAGATTCCACTCGCAGAATTTGAATACGACCCAATGGATGGCAACGGTGAGTTGCGGACACATAAAGACGGCACACAGTCAAGACAGGGGTGTGCCATGAAAGCCATTGACTTGGCGGTTGAATATATTAAGGATTTGGAGGCGGGAATTATAAATGCAGACACTTAGAATATATAGAGGAATTCCGGCATCCGGAAAATCAACAGAAGCACGTAAATTTGTTGCTAAAAACCCAAAATCTTGGGTTAGAATCAATCGTGATGAGTTTAGAAAAATGATGAACATGTCAGTTTTCACTCAGAAAAATGAGACCATAATCACGAAGGCAACCCAAGCTATGGCGTTTGACGCTTTGAAAAAGGGGTTGAATGTTGTAACCGATGATACAAACTTGCGTCAAAAGACTGTCAACGAATGGCACGCCATCGCTCAAAAAGTTGGTGATGTGAAGGTAGTTGAAACAATGGTTGAAGTGACCTTGAAAGAGGCTCACAGGCGGAATGACAACCGTGAAGATGCAGTTCCACCGGATGTGGTAGATACGTTCTATAACAAGTATATCAAGCCAGGAAAGCTTTTGTTGGTTCCTGAGACATACTATCCACCAACAAAGAATGAGTCATTTTACATTGACCAAGATGAGTCATTGCCAAAATGTATCTTGGTTGACATTGACGGAACCATCGCTAAGATGACTGGTAGAAGTCCATTTGATTGGTCTGCTGTGTACGAGGATGATGTGAATGCCCCAGTTCAACATATATTAGAAACATATCAATTTCACAATGATATGTTACCATGGGATGAACAGCATGAACGAGTTAAAATCATATTCTTATCAGGTCGTGATGGAAACGCCCGTGACGAAACACTTCGGTGGTTCAGAGATAAGACCGCCTTTACTGTAAAGTATGGTGACAACTTATTTATGAGAGCACCAAACGATTCAAGGAGAGATTCAATTATCAAGGATGAATTGTATGAAGCTGAAATCAAGGGCAAATACAATGTGTTGTTCATTTTGGATGACCGTGACCAAATGATTGAACACTGGAGAGAGGTAGTTGGAATACCAACTTTCCAAGTGGAGTACGGCCAATTCTAACGTGGTATGAAATGAAAAGCGGACTAAGCCCACATCAAGTTCGGAAATTGAAAAAACTGATAGCACCGCTTGAAGAAATGCTTTTCAACTATGGGTTGACAGAGGCAAGCGACTTGCTAAAACAAATAAAGGAGAAAACAACATGTACCAAGAAATTTACAAAGCCGTAGCTGAATACGCCGCTATTGTAGCGGGGTCAGCAATGATATTCATGACAATGTTGGTGCCAATAGCCACCAAGCTTGTACAGTATATCAATGATGGCACCTATGCCCACGTTCCAAAATGGTGGGTTCCCCTCTCACGATTTGTATTTCCGTATAAGTGGATAGAGGACGATAAGTATTATGGGGTCAGTCCAAAGTATGATTATGATGATACGGACACGCCATCGCCCGCAAGCTGGGACGGTGAGGAAATGTTTGTAAGTATGTTAAATGCGATTTCTTGGGCGGCTGTAATTCTTTTATGGCCACTTGTGATTGTATGCTTGTCATTATGGGGTGCCCTGTACCTTTTACGTGCAGTCACCAGACTCACCAAGAAAGTTGTCAAGCTCGCACAATTTGCACACAAGCATCCAAAGGATGTTGAACACACAATGGTAGGAGATTAATATGTTATTTGAAATTTATGATACACTTGGTATGTATGGTATAATAGTGTCCACCACAGTTTTAGCATTTTTGACCATAGTGTTGCCAATGCTGTCAAAACTGAAACAATATCTTTATGATGGTGACCGTGCCTTTGCACCAAATTGGTGGAAGCAGGTTTCAATTTACGCCACCCCGTTCAAGTGGTTTTTCAAGGATGAATACGGACTGCAAATGGGCGTTGAACCCTATGGAAATTATTCAGACTCAGGGGCACCTACACAATATACATGGGACGCTCTTGGTTTGATGTTGGTTGGCCTTGGCGGCGGAGTGAGTTGGATTATCGTATTCTTGATATGGCCGCTATTCTTACTCATCGGAGCAGTTTGGGCAGGACTATACATCATGCGAATGGTGATTAGACTTAGCACCCGTGTGGGCAAGCTTGCGAAGCTTTCTCATGAGCACCCAGATGGTGTTGCTTTAACGAAGGTTGAAGATGTCTAAAAAATATAAATCAAAGGTGATACAAATTAATGTGTTCCCAATGTCTGAAACAAGTCCAATATTCGGCGACCTCGTAACTGAGGTCGCATTGGATGATGAGGGCGGCGGTGAAATTATTAAGCTCACTCAACTGAATGATGAGGGCGACCAAGTTTTGAAGTTTGAGGAAATAGATGAACTATTGGCAATTGTTGATGTTGTGAAGCAGTTGCTTGAGAAGCCTAAAAATGGAGTGCACAATGACAATGACCGATTATAGGGACTTGTCGGACTTTCATAAAGCGAGAGTTGACAAGAAAATCCGAGAAGAAATAGAGCCAGGACATCACATCAATAAGCACAATGGTTATGAATGGGACGAGCCTGATAGCACGCTTTATAGGGTTCACATCGGCGATAACTGCGCAGAGTGCTGGATGTGATGGGTCGCACGACCATATTGGAATCATTAATGGTACGCTCACGTCTACGGCACCGGTAACTACAATTATAGTAACTGATGATATTATCAGCGAGTCATCGGCCATAGAAGTAGATGCCTCAAATTCAACAACCATCAAAGCAAGCGTTCGCAAAGCGATGGAATATGCATATTTTGAAGGTCAGAAGGATTACTCCGAAGGTGACGTGCGAATTCAACTCCGTGAAGATGGTCAATGGGAATGGACGAAATCATGTTGGGACTAAATTGGTTCAAAAATAGGTGCTATTCACACATCTATGAGAAAACTGACTCCCGTTCATTGGAACGTTCGTACGGCTATGTGTCGCTGTTTGGGACGTATGTAAGGAAGCGTGGATTTGCGGTTACTTACACATGCGTTAAATGTGGCAAAACACGAGTAGATGAAGAATGGATTGTATAAAAATAATTCAAAATAGTTCTTGCATATCGCAGAAAAATGTTGTATTATAGGGTGTGAGGGAAATGACAACATATGTGGTGTAATTATAGGAGAACATGGTTCGTGGTAGACTTATCAAAATTAGAAGATGTTTATGTAGAAGATATCAATTCCAAAGACGCCCCAGATTATTGTGATGCGTTCATTTCACAGGCGAGTATAGACGGACGTGACCTAACTGAGCAGGAGCTTGATTGGGTTAACGAGGACGCTGACTTTGTTTATGAAAGCATCCTATCCCAGATTTACTAAAAAATAATTCAAAAATAATTCAAAAAAACCCAAAATAAACGTGCATTTGGCGAATATATATGCTATATATTAATGTATGGAAAAGGTTGCAAGACAACTAATGGCCATCGACAAAAGACAAATGACAAATAACAAAAGAGGAGAACACCCATGGGAGCAATCAATCTTGATGCACTTCGTAAAAAACTAACACAATTAAACAGCGAGTCAAACAAAACCACAAGCCTGTGAAAACCAACTAATGGTGAAACGGTCATTCGTGTAGTACCATATAAGCACGTACCGGATAATCCATTTATTGAAATGCAATTCCACTATGACATTGGTGGAAAAACATACTTGTCACCCCTTTCATTCGGTCGTCCTGACCCAATCGAAGAATTCGCAATTAAACTAAGAGCAAACGGAGATAAGGATTCTTATCAAATGGCTCGTAAACTTGAGGCCAAAACACGTACATTTCTACCTGTAGTTGTTCGTGGTGAAGAAGCTCAAGGTGTTAAGTTTTGGGGCTTTGGAAAGTTAGTTAATACTGAGCTAATGGAATTCTTTCTTGATGAAGATTATGGTGATATTTCAGACCCGTTAAACGGTCGTGACATCACGGTGAAATTCATTCCAAAGGAAGAAACCGGCGCAAACTTTCCAAAAACAACAATCCGTGTTAAACCTAATCAGACACCATTGACTGAGAACAAAGCTCAGTTGGATGCACTACTTAATAACCAAAAGGATATTAGGGAAGTCTATCAGGAATTAACATATGATGACTTGAAGGATGCTTTAGTCCAATATCTGAATCCAACGGATGAAGAAGAAGATACTGAAGTAACCGACACTCCATCACCACAACAGGCTGAGGTTACATCCCAGTCTGCAACCGCCGCTGATTTCGATGACCTGTTCAACAAGGCCAAGGCAACAGCATAAACGGTAAAGTAATAACAGGGGCGGAGGCAACTTCGCCCCAATTACATGATGGAGAAAAATATGACAGATACAATAGATAGGGAAGATGTGCTTGTTAATTCAATTGCAGATTCCTTGAATTCAGGTGGCGGACTAAAGGTTGCACATTTTCTTGATGATGAAAATCCCGCTGATATTTCCGATTGAATTTCAACCGGCTCAAGTATATTAGATTTACGCATTGCAAATATGCCACATGGTGGAATACCAGTTGGTAGAATATGTGAAATTAATGGCCTTGAAGCGTCCGGTAAAAGTTTGGTTGGCGCACACATTCTGGCAGAGTGTCAGAAAAAAGGTGGAATCGCAGTATACATTGATACTGAATCTGCGGTTAGCCGACAATTTTTAAATGCAATTGGTGTTAATACACAAGAGATGGTGTATGTCCCAGCGGAAACTATGGAAGATGTTTTTGAAACAATTGAAGACATTATTGCCAAGGTTCGTGAAGGTGATAGCGACAGGCTTGTTGCTATTTTAGTTGATAGCGTGGCGGGCGCATCCACAAAGGTAGAAATGGAGCAAGATTTTGATAAGGAAGGCTGGGCTACGGCAAAAGCAATTATCATGTCTAAGGCTATGAGAAAAATTACCAATTTAATCAGCAAAGAAAAAATTGCAATAGTTTTTACTAATCAATTGCGTGACAAATTAGGTGCAATGTTCGGTGATAAATATACAACATCGGGTGGTAAAGCATTGCCATTCCACGCATCGGTTCGCATCCGTCTTTCAAATCTTGGAAGAATTAAGAAAAGTGAAGAAATCGTTGGTATGAAAACCAAGTGTGAAATCACAAAAAACAGATTGGGTCCACCGTTAAGAAAAGCGGAGTTCCACATGTATTTTGATTCTGGTATAGATGATTATGCGAGTTGGCTTGTGGTGCTAAAAGACTACAAATTGTGTAAGAAAGAGAAAAATTCGTATGTTGTTGAGTTCAACGATAAGGTGATTAAATTCACCCCTGCGAAATTTAAAGAAGCTCTTGCAGAGAATGAAGGTCTTGAAGAGTACATATATGATTTGATATGTGGTGCTTTAATAATGGAATACAAAAGCGATGCCGAAGTCCATGATGAAGAGGATATTGAAATCGTTGATGAATAAAATTAAGTAGAAGGCTTGGCGGCTAAGAAAATCTACTTAGGTGATAAACGAAATAGGGTATTTTATTAGGTTGTATGTTCTTGTATAAATATATGGTTACATAAAAAAGTATAAAATACCCGTTCGTTTGTCTTGGAAACGGGTATAATATGATTGATAGAAAGATTTTTAATAATATCATGACTCAGTTAAAAGATGAGCATGAAAACGCTGACAGCCTTGAAACTGACAGCAAGGTTTTAATAATAGATGGTCTAAACACATTTATCCGTGCTTTTGCGGTGACCCCAACTACCAATGTAAATGGGGTTCATGTGGGTGGCATCACGGGATTTTTACGCTCGGTTGGGTATGCAATAAAAACCATACAACCAACTCGTGTCATTATCACATTTGATGGTAAGGGCGGGTCAAAGCGGCGCAAGAAACTATTTCCCGAATATAAAGCAAATCGCAAGATTGCATCAAAAGTAAATAGGTCGGATGAATTCAGTTCTGTTGAGGATGAAAAACAGTCCATGTACATGCAGATTCAGCGAGCATTGGAATATCTCAAACATCTTCCAATGACAATTGTGACGATTGAAAATATAGAAGCCGATGATTCAATGGCTTATATTTCCAAGCAGTTGCTGACCGAAAGTAATATAGTTATAATGAGCACGGACAAGGATTTCTTACAACTTGTAAATGACCGGATTTCCGTGTGGTCTCCAACCAAAAAGGTTTTATACAATCCACTTGCTGTGCAACGGGATTATGAAATTCCACCACACAATTTTTTGATGTATAGAATTCTTGAGGGTGACAAATCTGATAATATTCCTGGCGTCAAAGGCGTCGGACTGAAAACGCTGGTTAAGAGGTTTCCTGAAATTGTTGAACCTGCAGTATTTACGGTGAATGATTTATTTGAAGCGGCTGAGACCGGCTCGTTGGCTGTACATGAGAACATATTGAACAGCAAGGATGTGCTTGGTCTCAATTATAAATTGATGCAATTGCATGATGTTGACATAAGCTCGCACGCCAAATCTACACTGAGAGGCTTGGTCAAGGGTGACATACCAACGCTGAATAAATTTGCATTTGAGAAGATGGTACTTGAAGACCAAATCCATCAAGCATTGCCAAATTTGGAAACGTGACTAACCATGTGTTTTATTGGGTTGGACAAATTTGCGAAAGAGCATAATGGGTAGAAAGCTTAAATATAAGTCAGATGCGGAACGCCGAAAGGCTCAGCGCAAATGACAAGCGGAACATTACGAACGAAATAAAAGTGAAATCCTTCGCAAGGCGAGAGAAACGTATCAACGCAAAAAGCTCGAAAAGGGCAAGCAGGAGCGAATGAAAAGGTTATACGATGAAGATTAAATATGAAAAATTGATACTGGATTGCTTCAGAAAATTTGATTTGAAGCCAAGAGATAATCAGTTGTCTTTAGTCAATGATATTGTAGTGGCATATATTGACGAAAAGAAGGAATATGTGGTGCTGTCCGCCCCAACGGGAACCGGTAAATCTATCGTTGCTGTGATTGTAGCGGAATGTATAGCAAAATTAACAGACGTTCCTGCACCAAGCTCATACATTTTAATGAGCACAAATACGCTGACCAAGCAGTATAGGGAATCATTTTCAAAGTATGGAAATGCCTTTGTTACGGTGAAGGGTGCCAACAACTATGGGTGTGCTGTATTGCAGGACACCGCTGAGCACTGCATTATGAAAGAATTGAAAGGTGTCAATAGGCTGAAATGTGATGCATGTGAGTTTAAAGAATTAAAGGAGCGCAAATACAAGGCGAGCCATTTTATCACAAATTATTCATACTACTTCATATCAGCGATGTACAACCAACAATTTCAACAACGGCAAATAGCAGTATTTGACGAAGCGCATTTAATTAACGACACGTTTAGCAATCATATGGCACTTAAGCTCACCATGTCCAATTTGAAATTTTGGAAGTCTCGGATGAATACCTTCCAGACTGAGGGATTTGACGGCTTCGCTCCACGCATTGATAAATTTTCATCGGCGTTGCACACCGGCAGGGTCACCCTGTCAAATTATGGCACATACATTGAAGCCATGAAACAGCTATGTGAGGAAATCATCGCAGAATATGAGGAACAGGCCAAGCGATATTTTGGTGCAAATAATATGAAAGCGTATACATCTTATGCTAAAATTATCAAGATGTTTAAGAGCATATCCGGTAATATTTTTGAAGTGCAAACACAGAAAAATGAATATGCAATCGACATTCAAGATAATGGACTCATCATAACTCCAATTTTTGTTGGTAGCATGTTCAAGCGTCTTCGCACAACAGATTATTCATTATTTATGTCTGCTACGATTGATGCTTCATTTATTTCACAGACATTGAGAATCCCACGCAGTGACATAAAATTTATTAAGTCATCGCCGGTGTTCAAGCAGGAGAGTAAGAGTGTAGCATTTTTGAAGCACGGTAGTTACAATTATAAAAATTTGAACAACCCCGCCTTTGTGAATCAGGTCGGAAACGTTGTAGCGGACATTATCAAAGAACATGCTGATGTGAATGGTATAATATTGACATCATCATTTAAGCTTACCGAGCAGGTGGCGAATGTAATTAGAAAACGCAGGGCGGGAAACTTGGTTGAGCATGAGCGTGGAAGCTTATTGGCTGATTCTGTGCATGACCACAAGACAAACGGCAAGCCGTCGGTTTTGATATCACCGTCGTTATTTGAGGGTATTGATTTGCCTGACGATGAATCACGGTTTCAAATTCTTACGAAGGCACCATACCCGTCATTGGGTGATAAGAGGATACGATACATATTTGATAATTATCCTGACATATATGAGCTAATGACCATATACAAAATCATACAGGGATTGGGGAGGTCAACACGAAATAACAAAGACTTCTCAATGTCATACGCATTGGACAGCAACATTGCTCGATTGTTTTTCAGTCCGAAAAATAAATGGAAAAATGAATTTAAGGTCGTTTAATAACAGTATATATGATAAGTATTTATACGCAAAGAAACAAGGAGAAATGTTATGAAACTACAAAGATATGGAATGCACGGTGTTAGTGATGTTTACGGCGGCACCGATGAAACAGAATTTGGCAAGTATGGCGGAGGAGCATATGTTAAATTTACCGACGTTATAGAGTTATTAAAAAGTGCTGATATGTTAGAAAAATTATCAGATTTAGAACACCAACAGTGGGAAGCTTGGAGCAAGTCAATTGCAGAATTATTACAGGAAGCACATGATTCACTCCCCGACGGGCAGAATAATAGGGCATCACTAAGAATGAAAAAGAAAATTTCTGATAAATTAAAAAACTGGGAATCCTATTGGGTTCCATATGAAGAATTAACAGACGAAATTAAAGAATACGATAGAGTATACGCACGTAAAATTTTAGACGTGCTTGAAGAGGATACCGATGGTAGGGCACACTAAAGAGACACACAAGGAAACCCGAGCTAAGCAAGCGGGAAACGAGGATGAGTACCACCACCCAGATGAAAAGATGGCGCAGTTAGATAATCACTTAGATTTGATACATGGCAACATTTTGGAAGTCTTTGCGGGGCAGGGAAATTTAACAAAATATTATCAAGAGCATGGTAAGGTTACGCCGATGACCAAGGAAGAATTTGGGAGCAGTTTCGATGCAATTTACAAATTGCGTGGAGAGCGAAAAAAATATGATTTTATTGATATTGATTCATATGGGTATCCAGACCTATTTTTTCCTGTTGTCTTTGAAATGATGAAGCCCAAAGCCGGTTTAGTATTTACATTTCCTGTGGTCGGGGTCAACTGTTTGAATGGAATTATGGAGCAACACTTCATAAATTTTTGGCGGTCATCCCGCCCAACTATAGGTGATGTTACCGGCGTGCTAACCGATATGGCACTTAGGAACTGGTATTTGATTAAGTTGGTTGATGTGCAGAAGGTAAAACGAATTTGGCGATTTGTATTTGAGTGTGAGCGACAAAAAGCAACCACCATGTGCAACGTAAAAAATAGGTAATGGTATGTCAGAGGAAACTCTAAGCAGATTTGGAAATTCATTCCAAACCAAAGTTGTAACATCACTGCTGAAGGACACATCTTTTATTCAACAAATAGGTGATATTCTCAATCCTGATATGTTTGACAGCGACGGCAACAAATGGTTGGTCGAGCACATTTCAGAATACTTTTTCAAGTATAAGCACATTCCAACATTGGACGTATTAAAGATTCAGGTCGATGATATTGAGAATGATATCTTACAGGTATCAGTTATAGAGAAACTGAAAGCGGCGTGGTCTCAGTTGGAAGCAACCGACTTGGAATTTGTGCAGGAAAAGATACTTGAATTCTGTAAAAATCAGGTGTTAAAAACTGCAATTATTGATTCGGTAGATTTGTTGGAATCAGGAGAATACGACGCAATCAAAGGTTTGATTGATGAAGCCATGAAGGCGGGTGCCCCGAGAGATTTGGGACATGATTATATAACAGGATTGGAAGCAAGATTGACAAAAAATGTAAGAGATACAATAGCGACACCATGGAATGCACTTTCAGAATTGATGGACGGTGGGCTGGCCGCCGGAGAACTTGGGGTTGTGGTTGCACCCGCAGGTATTGGTAAGTCGTGGATACTTCAAGCAATCGCCGCCGCAGGGATTAGAGCCGGATTGAAGGTAGTTTATTATACGTTGGAATTGAATGAGCATTATGTGGGTACACGGTTCGATACTATTTTTAGTCACGTCCCAACGGCGAATATTAAATATCACAAAGAAGATGTTGCAAAGGCACTCAGTGGTTTGGCCGGTAACATGACTGTTAAATATTATCCACAGCGTGGTGCCGGAGTGACTACACTGATGGCGCATATCAAGCAAATGGAATTACAGCAAATACAGCCCGATTTGATTGTCGTGGACTATGCTGATTTGCTCAGAGACACATCCGGAGCAAAAGATTTAAGATTTCAATTACGACGTATTTATGAAGATTTACGTGGAATGGCCGGAGAACTTGGAGTTCCAGTTTGGACAGCTTCACAGTCCTCAAGGAGTTCATTGGAAGAGGACATAATTGGTGCAGAGAAAATCGCCGAAGATTATTCAAAGGTGATGACCGCAGATTTTGTAATGTCAATCAGTCGTAAAGTTGAAGATAAGATTGCGGACACTGGAAGGTGTCACATAATCAAAAATCGCTTTGGTCGGGACGGAATAACACTACCAATGAAGATGAATACCGACTCGGGCATCTTTGAGATGTATGAGGAGCTGTCACATAACGGTCAAAAGCAACAGGGTCGCATGGATGACCGAGAAGAATTCAAGCGTAGAGAATTGTCAAAGAAATATCAAACGCTTGTTGTTGATGAGGAGAAAACGGGTGGATTTGAATAATGGCGTGGTGTAATTATAGGATGTATGAAGTTGTTCCAATATCTGATATAGAATATCTTCAAAAGAAAATGTTGGAGTCGCTTGCGGTTCCGAAGGCATATATGGGGAAGCCGACATCTATTCCACATCCAGACCAAATAGAACGAGATAGACAGCGATTGAAAAAGATGGCTGAGCAAATATTAATAGGCGGAGAAACGAGGAGAAATAATAATGACAAAATTTAGCTTATCAGATAATTTTCTGAATGGGTATAAAAGAAAAAGAGCACCATTTGGGTTTAACGGGTTGGGTGCATTGGTATACATGAGAACCTATTCACGTATTAAAGAAGATGGTTCAAATGAACAATGGTGGGAAACCGTCAAGCGTGTAGTTGAAGGTACATACAACATGCAGAAAAAATGGATTGATGGTATGCAATTGCAATGGAACGCTTGGCAAGCGCAGAGGTCGGCGCAAGAGATGTATGAGCGTATTTTCGAGATGAAATTTTTACCGCCAGGTCGTGGATTGTGGGCAATGGGGACGCCGATTACTGAAGAGAAGAATTTGTATGCGGCACTCAATAACTGTGCATTTGTATCCACCGAAACAATCAAAGACGATTTGGCAAAGCCATTCACCTTTCTCATGGACGCTTCGATGCTTGGAGTTGGAGTTGGATTTGATACCAAGGGTGCAGGTAAGATTATTGTAAAAGGACCAAACGCAACGAGGCAGGTGGAGACGTTTCAAGTTCCGGATACTCGTGAAGGTTGGGTTGAAGCAATGAAGCTGTTGATTGAAAGTTACTTTCAAGGCACCTCAGTGCTCGAATACGACTATTCGTTGGTGAGGCCAGAGGGAGACCCCATTAAAGGGTTCGGTGGCACCAGTAGCGGCTACAAGCCCTTAGAAGAGGCTATTGAAACTGTGCGTAAAACATTGGATGGAAATTCCGGAAGCCCGCTTACGATTACGACAATTGTGGACATTATGAATCTTATTGGAAAATGTGTTGTGGCAGGCAATGTGAGACGCACTGCTGAAATTGTATTTGGTGACCCCACAGATGATGAATACCTTGACCTTAAAAATTATGAAGTAAACCCACAGCGAGAAGAATATGGGTGGACATCAAATAATTCTATATTCGCAGAACTTGGCATGGATTATGCTCCAGTATGTGAGAGAATCAATGACAATGGAGAGCCAGGATTTGCATGGTTGGAAAACATGCAAAGCTATTCCCGTATGCGGAATGGAAAAGATTGGAAAGACAAGCGAGTAAAAGGTGGGAACCCTTGCCTTGAACAGTCGTTAGAATCATACGAGCTTTGTTGTCTCGTTGAAACATTTCCCGAAAATCATACATCAAGAGAAGATTATTTACGAACATTAAAGTATGCGTATCTGTATGCCAAAACTGTCACATTAGGACAAACTCATTGGCCTGAGACAAATAGAGTCATGCTCAGAAATCGCAGAATAGGAACTTCAATGAGTGGCATTGCTCAGTTCATTACGAACCGTGGCATCCATGAATTAAAGGATTGGGCAGAACATGGGTATGAAGAGTTGCAACGGTGGGATGAAGTTTATTCCGATTGGTTTGCAATACCACGGAGCATTAAATTAACGTCTATCAAGCCAAGCGGGACAGTATCATTATTAGCAGGTGCCACCCCTGGATTACACTATCCGGAATCACGATTTTATATTCGCAGGGTTAGGTTATCTAATCACAGTAAATTGTTGACGCCATTGAAAAATGCGGGGTATAAAATTGAACCCGCCTTTGGCTCAGAGCAGTCAACGGTTGTAGTTGAGATTCCGGTTGATGTTGGTGCTGGAATACGCACGGTAAGCGACCTATCAATGTGGGAACAGTTGTCATTGACAGCTTTCATGCAAAAATATTGGTCGGACAATCAGGTTAGTTCAACCATTACATTTGACCCAGAAACCGAAGGTCACCAACTGCCATTTGCACTGAACTTTTTTCAGTATCAATTGAAGGGAATTTCCTTCTTACCAAAGACTGAGGTAGGTGCCTACAAGCAGATGCCATACGAAGAGATTACAGAAGAAGAGTACGCCAAACAACGTAGCAATTTGAAATACCTTAGCTTTGTTAAGGTCAGAGGGGAAGAAGCTGAAATTGAGCGATTCTGTGATTCACAGACGTGCTTAATTGAAGATGTTGTTGCACAGCCAGAAAACGAGGAGTAAGAATGAGAGGATTTTCATTTCCAAGCTTGGAAGGAAAATATAACACTTTAAAGGATGATGACATTATTATAACTGGCATCAGTTATGAAGAAGCTATCAAATTTAATAAGCTATTATATTCAAAGGGCATTTATAATGTTGTATATTATAACCCCGCACCAAACTCACTGGTTACATTTAAAACAATTGTTGAACATAAACTCGCAGTGTTGGAATCACTGCCACTAATGGATACATATTTCGAAAGTGACATTGACCAGCATGACATACTTGTGGAGCACTACCCAGGAATGTTATTTATCAACGAATAGGAGTCGAACATTTATAAAAATATTTACGTGGATTACAGCGGTCGTCCAAAGGTTCATCTATGGGACGATGTAGATGGATATACGACGTTTCCGTATAAAAAATATGCATACAAGAAAAGTTCAAATGGCACTGCCGTTTCATTGTATGGTGATAAATTACAGCGGGTAACTCAATGGAACAAAACTGATAAAGATTTGTTTGAAAGTGATGTTTCGCCCGCAACTCGTGTGCTAATTGACACATATATGGCGGATGATGAGCCGTCCACCGGCCACACCGTTGTTGCGCTTGATATTGAAGTTGAGGTAACGGATGGGTTTCCATATCCTGAAATCGCTTCAGATAGAATTAATGCCATAACATTATGTGACATGGCGGCTGATAAATATTATACCGTTGTGTTGGACGAGCATAATCGCATTCATGATTCGCAAACCGAGAATGAGTCTATAGAAGTGTTTGACACTGAGAAGGATTTGTTGCATAGGTTCTATCAGATTTATGATGAATTGGCTCCGACCATTTTAACTGGATGGAACATTGATGGATTTGATATACCATACATTTATAACAGGTCACTTCAAGTGGTTGACCATGAAATAGCCAATTCGTTATCACCTATCGGGATAGTGGAGTGGAATGATTTCAAAGGTGGGTATAAGATTGCGGGCGTGTCATGCTTAGATTATTTGAAACTGTACAAGAATTTTACATTCAGTCAGTTAAGTAGCTACCGATTGGACGCTGTTGGACAGCACGAAAAGGTTGGCCAAAAAATTGAATATGACGGCACGTTGGTAACGCTTTATGAAGATGATATTGAGAAATTCGTGGAATACAATATTCATGATGTTAGGCTAATAAAACTGCTTGATGATAAGTTGAATTTCATTGAAATCGCACGAGGAACATGCCATTTGGGGCACGTTCCATACGAGGACGTATATTTTTCAAGCCGCTTCTTGGAAGGTGCAATGCTCGTGTATTTAAAACGCCACGGTATCGTAGCACCAAATCGAGTGGCCAATGATAATGAAGATTCGCACTTCGCCGGAGCATATATCCAACCACCCCAAAAGGGTAGATGGGATTGGATATACGATTTGGATTTAACGTCCATGTATCCAAGCATCATTATGTCCCTTAATATTTCTCCAGAGACTAAAGTTGGATATGTGAAAAATTGGGATACTGGAAACTTTGTCGGGGACACTGAGGCGATATATGATGTTAAATACAAAACTGCCGCCATGCAACATCTATCATCGGACGAATTGAAAACGTTTTTTAAGCGAACGCCATGTTCAATTTCGTCTAATGGAATACTATACAAAACCACAAAACGTGGATTGGTTCCATCACTGCTTGTTGATTGGTTTGAGAGTCGTGTAGAGTTTCGAAAACTTGCCAAGAAATATGCCGATGCGGGCGACAATGTTAAGTACGATTATTTCAATCGCAGACAGCATATTCAAAAGATTCTATTGAATTCTTTGTATGGAACATTGGGACTCCCAGGATTTAGATTTTATGACCTTGACAATGCCCTTGCAGTAACTGCAACGGGGGTGGATTTAATTAAATTTTCCAAGAAAATTGCAAATCATTATTATAATGACACGTTGGGAACGGATAAGGATTATGTAATATACGTTGATACTGATTCCTTATTTTTAAGCTCGGTTCCACTTATAAAACATAAGTTTCCGAAGAAGAAAATGAATGATGTGCTAATGGCCGAAAATATCCGGCTGATTGCCGGTGAAGTTCAGGCGTATATCAATAATTCGTATAATTATTTTGCGCAGAGGTTTTGCAATGTTCGAGGGGCGCACCGGTTTGAGATTAAGCAAGAATTGATTGCCAAGTCTGGGTTTTTCGTAACCAAAAAACGCTATGGTCTGAGAATTATCAATGACAATGGTGTTAAGGTCGATAAGCTTGAGGTTAAGGGGCTTGATACGGTTCGTAGTAATTTTCCATCCGCTTTCAGGGGCAACCTGCAAAACATACTTGAAGATATTTTAGCCAATGTTCCAAAGGATAAAATAGATGAGCGTATTATTGATTTTAAAGACGGGGTTGAATTTTTACCGGTGGATGATATCGCAGGGCCAACGGGGGTCAAAACTCTTAAAAAATATCAGAATGCAAAGGGTGGGTTATTTCATAAATATAAAAAGGGAACGCCAATTCATGTGAAGTCTGCCTTGGCATATAATGACTTATTGGTACACATGAACATCGGAGGGTCATACCTTCCAATACGAGGCGGTGATAAGATAAAGGTTGTATATCTCAAGGACAACATATTTAAAATTAACTCGCTTGCATACAAGGGCTACGAAGACCCCAAGGAAATCTTAACATTCCTCAATGAATATATTGATTATGGCAAAATGTATGAAAAGCTGTTGAACGGCAAGATTCAGAAATTGTATGATGCATTGGATTGGGACATGCCCCAAAATAAAAAATACACGCTTGACCGATTTTTTTAATCGTTTGAGGAATTGACACACTATTTATATATAAGTATATAAGGTTATAAAGGAAGAACAGTTATGGTTAGAGAAAATTCACTTTGGGCGGAGAAGTATCGCCCAACAACATTGGACACATTCGTGGGCAATGTTCACCTCAAAGAGAAACTTCAACGTTTCTTAGACAGTGGGGACGTTCCACATTTATTGTTATATGGACCAGCCGGAACAGGCAAGACAACTCTTGGAAAAATGCTTCACAATTCGATAGAGTGTGACCACATGTATATCAATGCATCCGATAAGGGTGGGGTTGATTTCATTCGAAATGAGATTATACCATTTGCAAGCTCAGTTGGCTTTAAAGATTTGAAGCTTGTTATTTTAGATGAAGCTGATTTCTTAACGCCGAATGCACAGGCCGCACTTAGAAATACCATGGAGACGTTCAGTAGAACAACTCGATTCATTTTGACTTGCAATTATGTGGAGCGCATAATCGACCCCGTACAAAGTAGATGTCAAATATTTGAAATCATTCCACCATCAAAGAAGGAAGTTGCGGTTCACGCCACGTCCGTGTTAGCTCGGGAAAATGTTGAATTTGACATCAAGGATATTGCGTTGATTGTGAACAGTAGTTATCCAGATATCAGGCGGGTTATCAATAACTTACAAAAGCAGTCTGTTGATGGGACATTAACTGTGGATACGCACGCAGTTATCGAAAATGATTACAAATTGAAAATACTTGAAATATTGAAAACGGACAATAAGAAGGATGCATTCAAAAATTCAAGACAACTGCTCGCAGACAACTCCATAACACAATTTAGCGAGATGTATGCATTTTTATATAGCAATCTTGATGACTTTGCAACCGACCATTTGGCGCAGATTATTATGATTTTAAATGAAGGACAAAAGGCGGACGCCTTGGTTATAGATAAAGAAATTTGCTTTATGGCAACACTAATTGAAATATTAAACGAGATTAAATAGGAGATAGAATAATGGATACACCAGTAGATAATAATTTTTTAGAGAACTTACCACATGCATCGTCGGCGACGCCACCAAAGGTAGACCTGTCAAAATGTGATAGTGTGGTATGTACAGAATGTGGAAGTGGGCTGTTTGAAGACAGCGTAATTTTAAAAATTATATCACCCATCATGAGTGGTACTGGGAATGAGGAAATTGCACCGGTCCCAGTATTTAGCTGTGTAGCATGTGGTGCCGTCCCCGAACGATTTTTAAAGATTGCGTCTGAAGCACGGATTGGCTAATGCCCATATACGAATACTATTGTACGACGTGTGACTATAAAGCGGAGCGCATATGTTCGTATGATGACCGGAATAATTTTCCGATATGTGTGGATTGTATGCTTCCAATGAAACGGTCGGTGTCTCAAGTTGGGAGACCTCAATTCAGAGGTACAGGGTTTCACATCACAGATTATCCTAAAAAAAATAAATAATTACTTTACTTTTTTTACTTTACTGATATTTATTATTGAGAGGAGTAGTATAATGGGTCGTAAAAAGAAATATAAAACAGAAGAAGAATTAAAAAATGCTAATCGTAAGAAAGCTCTTGAATACTACCATCGCAATAAGAAAGAACTCAATCGTAAAAAAATGGAGAAGTATTATGAAGAGAAGAAACGACGGGAAATGGGAGAGGGTGTGTCCTAACTGCGCCCATGTCATTATTACCGAGCAGTGGTCAAATTCTGAATTATGTAGAAGTTGTTCCAGGAAAACTGTTATTAGAGAAGATGGTAAATTTACAGTGAAATATCACATTGAGAAATTGGTAAGAGAATGTCCATCTTGTCACAATACTATTACATATAAATTAAAAGATTCATTGCTTCGTGCCGATAGAAAACACAGTTTGTGTAGAAGTTGTATGTCAATCAAGAGAAATACAACAAATAAGAATTGATTAAATGTGATGGTTGGTAGAAAAGTAAGTGATGAAACACGAAAAAAACATCAACTTGCATGAGCTAAACAGGTTGAAAAGATGGGTGCTCCCATTGTTCCAAGTTTTAACCCAAAAGCGTGCAAAATTATTGATGAATTTGGCAAAAAACATGGCTATACCTTTCAACATGCAATGAATGGTGGAGAAGTTACTTTGGGTGGGTATTTTGTTGATGGTTATGATAAAGAAAATAATGTTGTTATAGAATATTATGAACCATTTCATAAAAAACAACGTAATAGTATATATGACAAAAATAGAAAACGGTGAATTATGAAAACATATGGGTGTAAGTTTATTGAACTTAAAGCGTGGGAGATGAATAATGACTAAAATAAAAACGTTATTCAATCACATAACAGCTATAACGCAAACGCAAGACCCCAACTATTGGGACACCTTGACAGATGGTGATAAAAAAACATGGTCAAGTTATATGGTACATAGATTTCTATCTATGAATCCGGATTGGGCAGGTGTTGTAAATTATGCGCAGACCTTGGACGTTTCACCTAAATTGATGTATGCATTTTATATTGATGTATTACCAAAAAGCCGGATATGGCTCAAATATATAAAGGGTAAGAAATCGGTAAACTACAGTTCGGAATTGATTGAGTTGTTGTGCAAATACTTTGAATTGGGCACGTCGGATGTCCGAGCATATATAGAATTGATGGACAAAACTGAAATAGAGCGTATAATTGGTTTATATGGTCTTGATGACAAACAGAAAAAGAAATATTTGAAAGGGCTTTAACATGGGATATCCAAGATGGGTGGTAGAGCCGATACAAAGATATTGGAATTTAACAGATGAAGAAGCCTTACAGCATGTAGAGGCTTATATGATGACAGAACAAGGTAGACAAGAAATTCGTGGGATTCTTATAAAAAGTGGAGTTGACCCAAAACAAATTAGAAAGTTGAAACTGTAAATATGACAACAGAAAAAGTAGAAAAAGTAGAAGAAGATGCTGGCATCCCAACCGCAATTGAAGCACATATTGATTTAACAGCATTGCATTTGGATTATTTTATTAATTTGGTGACCAACACCGTAAATTTTTCTGGTGAATTCACATTGGAAACCGTTGAGGCGTTAATGATTCGTATGGATTTCCTAATGTTGCACAACCCAGAAATGGACATCAACCTGCGCATATCATCTTATGGTGGAGAGGCGTATGCATTGTTTAGTTTGATTGATTATATTCACTCACTTCCAGTAAAGGTAAATGGGTTTGCATTTGGTGCGGCAATGTCATCCGGTGCATGGTTATTGACCTGTTTGACTGGAAAACGCTACATGGGCAAAAATGCCACATTGCTGATTCACGAGGGTGCCACGGCCATGGACGGTAAAACGTCGGACATGATAAGCACAGCAACTCAAATGCAGTGGATTCGAGACACCATGTTGACAATGCTTGTTAAGCATACAAAAAAGACCAAGAAGTTTTGGACTGATGGCTTAACAAAGGAGTTATATTTAGATGCAGAGACATGCTTGAAATACGGTATGATTGATGCGATAGGAGGGCAAAGTGCCACGTAAAAAAGTAGTATCATGGTCACAGTTATCAATGTATGATGCGTGTCCAAGACAATGGAAATTATCGTACATAGATAAATTAGCAAAGCGAGAATCAAGTATTCATCTTATATTTGGAATCGCCATGCATAATGTGATACAGTCATATTTGAAAACTCTATATGCGTCCACAGTGCGAGAGGCCAATGAGCTTCCACTTATGGAAATGTTGGAGACCGATATGAAAAAGCGGTTCACAAGTGCATATGAAAAGCAGGGTACATTCCCAGCAACCAAAGAGGAGATGTTGGAGTTTTTCTATGATGGTGAAAAAATATTGAATTATTTGGTTTCCCATCAAAATGAATATTTCCCAAAAAAGAATCACAGATTGCTTGGCATCGAAAAATCTCTGAGTGACCCCATCAATGATGGTCTGAATTTCATCGGGTATTTGGATGTTGTTATATTAAATGAGGCAACAAACACAATCAAAATAATGGACTTGAAAACCTCAACCAATGGTTGGAATAAATGGCAGAAGGCCGACAAGGGCAAGACAAATCAATTGTTGCTATACAAGCATTTTTATTCAAAATTATATGAAGTAGAGTTGAAAGATATCGAGGTTGAATTCTTAATAGTGAAGCGCAAATTGTATGAAAATGTTGACTACTATCAAAAGCGTTTCCAAAAGGTAAAACCGGCAAGCGGAAAGCCGTCAATTGGTAAAGTATTGCGAACCTTTGAAGCATTTTTGGATGCGGCATTTGATGAAAGTGGAGCATATAAAACTGAGCGAAATTATATCGCAGTCGCCGGTAAAAATAAAAAGAATTGTCGCTGGTGTGAATTCGCTGACCAACCAGAACACTGCGACCCAATTGATAGATTGAAGGAGTAATTATGTCACTTAAACTACGTTTGAAATTGTCAGACTTTATAGGCACGACTGCCGAGGATGATATCATGTTGAAAATTTGTGATTTGCATGTATCGTTGCCAATGGCATTTGAATTATTGTTGTGGTATCCTGAAGGTCACCTTTCTGCGACTCGTGTTGGTGATTTTTTGAAGACGTGGGAATCACGGCTAAAAAATAAAACTCGGGTGGTTGCAACCGATACCGTTAAATTTAATGAGTCTATATTTTTCAACATTGTTGGTCAAAAATACACAAATCCAAAGTTGCATTATAATTTTGAATATGTGTTCACCGGTAACGTAATAGAGGGAATTCATACGGGGTTGGATAAGTTTGCTCACGCTGTAACATTTTGTTATTCTGACAAAACAGTTAGAAAGCAGAAGAGGAATGATTATGCTTAAAGTTGCATTTGTTGGCAGTCGCACGTATGATAATCGTCGAAAAATTAAAGACATGCTATACAAGCTTAAGAATAAGTATGGCGCAGAGGTTGAAATTGTAAGCGGCGGTCAACCAAAGGGTGCAGATGGGATTGCAAAGAAAGCCGCACTGGACTTGAACATGAAATATGTTGAGTTTCCACCTGCTCATTTTCAATGGAATCAGCATTGCATCTTGGAGCACACAAAGTATGGGAAACCATACCATGTACGATATTTTTTCACTCGCAATAAACAGCTTGTGGAATACAGTGACATTGTATTAGCATTTGTCACCAACGGAGAGGTTACTTCCGGAACCGCACACGCTTTAGAGTGTGCTGAAAAATCAAATAAAAAGACTCTTGTGTTTGATTAGAAAGGGTAGTATGGATAAGACAAAATTAACCACAGTAAAAGTTCTTGATGGTTGTTATCGGAAATTCAAGATACAATCAATTACCAATGATTTTACGCTTCAGAAGCTGGTAAATAGAACATTACATAAATTCGTTCACGATGCGGCATTTCGGGAGGAGTTGCTGTCACAGCCAGTACCAGATGAAGATGATTCTAAATTTTAATTGGTCATATTTTTAAGTTTTATACTATTTATATGTGTAATATAAAGAATATAGATTGGAGAAAATATGAGTAAGAAAATTTCGCCATTTGATTTGCAAGACGTTGAGTATAATAAGTTCTTGAAGATTTTGGCACACTACAGTAAAGATAGGCAAAAAATAGTATCCGTGCGAGAAGCGGTTGTGGAATTGATTAATGAAAAATATGCAGAAATTACAGGGAGCATGGAATGGTAAAGAAAGTGAATAATATAGCAAAATTTGAAATCGGAGCAATGCGAAACGGATATCCGGTGTTGCCAAAATCCGAACGCCAAACATTATTAGTCTTAGCAGATGATTTAAGAATGCATAGCGGAATCGGTACAATGACCCGTGAAATTGTAATGGGCATTGTACATCAATATAACATAATTCAAGTTGGTGGTGCAATCAATCACCCCGATGCCGGTAAGGTCATGGACATATCAGAATCAATGGGCGATGAAACGGGCGTCCCAGATTGTGATGTTAAAATATTTCCAGTTAGTGGATACGGCAACCCACAACTCGTAAGAGAAATTTTGTCAAATTACGACCCAAAGCCGGACGCTATTCTTCACTACACAGACCCAAGATTTTGGGGTTGGTTGTATCAGATGGAGCACGAGATTAGACAGCACATTCCAATTTTTTATTATGCTATTTGGGATGACATCCCAACGCCAAGTTACAATGCAAGATTTTATGAAAGCTGTGACCTAATCATGGGCATTTCAAAGCAGTCTCATTACATCCATAAAAAGGTTTTGGCAGACAACACCGCCGTTGAAGTTATTGATTTGATGCACGGTGAAGTTTCCACCAAGCGGTCGGGTGAAACTGTAAATGTTAGCTATGTGCCGCATGGTATTAATCAAGACGAATTTTACCCCATTGATGCATTGCATCCTGAGTGGGACAAATACTCGGAGTTTAAGAAGCAGATGTTGGGTGACGCAAAGCCTGAGTTTATTATATTTTACAACAGTAGAAATATCCGTAGGAAAATGACTACTGACTTAATTTATGCATACAAGACATTTTGTGATACGCTATCCAAAGAGGAAGCTGACAAATGTGTGTTGTTGCTACATACCACACCGGTAGATGAGAATGGAACAGATTTACCTGCAGTTATTGCAGAGTTGTGTCCTGACTACAATGTGCTATTTTCAGCAAATAAATTGCACACTGCACAGTTGAATTATTTGTACAACATGGCGGACGTTACAGCCATGGCAAGTTCAAATGAAGGGTTTGGATTGGCACTTGCAGAATCATTGTCCGCAGGCGTCCCGATAATTGCAAACACCACCGGTGGAATGCAAGACCAAATGGGATTCAAAACTGATAAGGGGGAATATTTAACAGCAAACGATTACGAGGGCAATTGGGGTTCCAACCATGATGCAAAATACACCAAGCATGGTGAGTGGGCAAAGCCCGTATGGCCATTGACACGGAGTATAGTTGGTTCGGTTCCAACTCCATATATTGCCGATGATAGGTGTGATTGGCAAGACATTGCAATTAGAATGTTGGAATGGTATAACACGTCACCCGAAGACAGAGCCGAAGCCGGAATGAAGGGGCATGAATTTGTACAAATTCCCGAAGTGGGTATGACCGCCACAGAAATGTGTTCTCGGTTTTTGAAAGACATGGATACCACATTCAAAACTTGGAAACCAAGACAGCGATATAAATTGTTTGAAATCCCAAAGCCACATAAATCAATGAACGCCGGATTACAGACCACAAAAGACATAGTTGAGGGTAACATAACGATACCCAATAGAAAGGGAGCATAATATGAAGCGAACATTTGTAGCACTTATGGGTCCAATTGAAACCCGCTCCGGATATGGAAACCACATGCGTGATATCGCAAGGTCTCTATTTGATATGGACAAATTTGATATTAAAATCTTGCCAATGCCTTGAGGCACAACCGCCCGAGATGCATTAAATCCGGAAACCGACAAGCAGATAATTGACAGCTTGGTTTTGGATGGTGTGATTGAAAGACTGCCCGATGTATTTATTCAAATGTCGGTTCCAAACGAATTTAGACCAATGGGAACATATAACATAGGTATAACGGCTGGGCTGGAAACAACCCTATGCCCCGCAGATTGGATAGCAGGACTCAACCGAATGAATCTGAATATCGTCCCGTCCAAGTTCGGTAAGAATATGTTTGAGTCTATTGTAATTCAAGAGCGTGATAAGAATAACACCGACAAAATATTGAGTGAGCATAAATTGAATAAGCCAATGGAAGTTCTATTTGAAGGCGCAGACACCAACATTTATAAGAAGGTTGTCAAGCATGACGTGGCGTTGAAAAAGGAATTGTCTGCAATAAAAGAGTCATTTGTATTTTTATACGTGGGTCATTGGTTGCAAGGTGGAATGGGTCGTGACCGAAAGGACACCGGCATGATGGTTAAGACATTCTTGGAAACGTTCAAGAATCAAACCAAGGCACCGGCATTGTTGATGAAAACAAGCGGCGCAGGGTTCTCCATTTTAGACCGTGAAGATTTGTTGACAAAAATTGAGCAAATCAAAAACACGGTAGAAGCTACAACCCTACCAAATGTTTACTTGATACATGGAGACTTCACGGATGAAGAAATGAATGACCTGTATAACCAACCAAAGGTAAAGGCTCATATTTCATTCACACACGGTGAAGGATATGGTCGTCCATTGGCAGAAGCAATCTTTAGTGAAAAACCAATTGTAGCTCCAAATTGGAGTGGGCATGTGGATTTCCTAAATTCAAAATTTGTCACGCTATTACCAGGAGCAATGACAGACGTTCCAAAGGACAGCCTTCAAAAAGGATTGGTTGTTGATGGGGCGCAATGGTATACTGTGAACTATGGATTTGCTAAAAATGTGTTGAAAGACATACATAAGAACTATGGCAAATATAATAAAAATCTCAAGACGTTCGCCAATATAACCAAGAGCCGGTTTTCATTGGATGCAATGACTAAAGCTTTTGAGGCTATTTTGGACAAGCATCTCCCAGAGTTTACGCACGAGGCTCCACTGGCACTACCCAAGTTGAAAAAGAAAGGCGCAATACCTGACCTAAAGCTTCCAAAGTTAAAAGGTGTGCCGCAAAAGAAAGTTTTACCCAAACTTAAAAAGGTGTAAAATTTAATTATGTGCTATTTATATATGAATCTAACAGGAGAAGTAAAGTGGACATATATAAATTGCAATGCATTGACTGTGGAGCCGATAGAGAATTCGGCTCCAAGTATATAATGAATCGGGCTATTAAAATGAATAGATTGCGATGTAAAAGTTGTGGGCGAAGGAAGCTATTAGAAGATAAAACCAAACATCCAATGTATGGTAAGTTTGGAGATGCACATAGTAAATTTGGGTTTACAGAAAGCGACGAGACTCGCCAGAAGAAGAGGGAGCGAATGCTAAAATGAAATCCAATGAATAATCCGGATAGCGTTGCAAAGATATGAGATACCAGACGGAACAACGGCACTGAATACTTAAATGAGTCCAAACGCAGACAGCGAATAAGTGCCATAGCGAGGATTGAAAAAAGAGAAGGCCAAATATTTCCAAACTACAATCCCAAGGCAATTCCAATACTTGAGTCAATGGCAATAGAGCTTGGAATAACAGACTTACAGCACGCCGAAAATGGTGGTGAGTTTCATATTAAAGAGTTGGGATATTGGGTTGATGGTTATAGCAAAGAGAAAAATATAGTATTGGAATACTACGAACCCTTTCACCAAAATCAAGTGGAACGGGATAAGCGTAGAAAGCAAGAAATAATTGAACATCTTAGGTGTCAATTTATAGAAATAAAGGAATAATTATGGAAAGAGTAATAGACTGCCCGATATGTTTTAACCAAGACAAGTGTTTTGAGGACATCCTTGAGGGTGACGGAAATACCATGAAATCGTATTTGTGTATCAACTGTGGATATACGAGCAATTCATATTTCACTGACGGTTCAAAACATTTGGCACAGCACAAAGAGACAACTGCCAAAATAGTAAATGACTTGGAAATTTTTGATTCCGAGCGAGAGATATATTGGTATCCAAGTGTTATCAATATGGGAAAACTGGGAATCATATTTCCCGAGGGTGCCATGAACAGTTGGAATTGGAAATACGCAAAGGTAAATCCGGTTCCTGAAGGTGATGAAGAGAAATATCCAGTAGAGGGTGAAGAAGGTAAATTCCACACCAGCTTTTTGGACTTGGAATCCGCCGCTGTATATGAGCAATTCAACTTTTTAGATGCCTTAAGAGATATGGGCATAGCTAAGGATATGTAATGCCAAGGGAAAAAAGAGTTAAAATAAACATGAACCAAATTGAGCCAGGAATGACTATACAATTTATGTATGGTCGTGACAAGCGCAAGAGGATACGAACCGTATTGGTGCTGACACATCCATTGGATTCACTATCATGGACACGAAAAAAAGATGGAACCCGCATGAAAGTAATTCATGCATTGCAGTTGGAAGAGAGTCGTAAGCCGAAGATTCGGGGACCGAAGCTCAATAGAATGCTGAATCACTTTAGGGGAACGATTCTGTCGGAACACGAGAATTTAGAATACCAACATATCGTAATCGGGAATATCAAAAATTCATACCCACAGTTAAGCCCAAAACTTGCAGGCACGGACATCTACCGAAAATTTGATACAGACGTATTGAAAATGAACGCAATCTATTTGGTTGCATATGATTATCCACCACGTTTCGTTGGTAAAAAAATAATAAAGGATTAGGAAATGGACATTTCATTTAGTATATTGGTGCATAACGAAGGTAATGTACTTGAAAAATTATTAAACCAAATTACAACTGTGTCATCCCCGCTGTATAAACATGAAATAATTATCGTTGATGATTACAGCACCGATGAGAAAACCCTCAATATATTAGAACACTATGCAACCTTGGACACGGTTCAGATATTCAAACGTCACTTAAATAAAGACTTTGCAAGCCAAAAGAATTTTGCAAATTCTAAGTGTATCGGTGAATATATTGTGAACGTGGACGCTGATGAATATTTCCAACCGGATTTGATTGAAAATTTACACGGCGTTATGTCGGGCAATACGGAAGTTGACATGATTTGGGTTCCACGCATAAATATTGTAAATGGTCTTAGACAGGAACACATCACTAAATGGGGTTGGAAAGTTAATGACAGTGGTTGGGTGAATTTCCCCGACTATCAAGCCCGCATCTATCGCAATGCCCCTCACATCAAATGGAAAAACAAAGTGCATGAATTTATTACCGGAGCGAAGGTTATCGGAAGACTGCCCGCTGAGGAAGAATGGTGTATGATGCACATTAAAGCTATTGATAAACAAGTGAGTCAAAATTTATTTTATGACACCATCAATGGGTCTGATGAATATGTGCCAATTAGTCTTGAGTATTTCTTAGGAATGGAGCTTGCAAAAGGTGGCGGTGGGAAAGAGATTATAACTCAAGATGAACGCCCCGAAGGTCGCTTAGGAACCGTTGAAGAAGTGGTTAAATTTTGGACTGGGGAGATGGGAGTCGGCAATATGTTGACCCCGCAGGTTTGGCAATACTACAATGCTATGCGAGGTGGCTTCAGAAAGAATGTGGCAGACCATCACAAGCATGGTTGGGAAAACATGTCAGAGGAATATTACGCATCACTTGAGGAAATGTCAGACGAAGAGATTGCTCAGTTTTTGAAAGAGAATCCGGTTGATTTTGAAAATGGTATAGTCAAGCATGGATATCACAGGGCATGTGCAATGATTGGCAGACTCACAGAGGGTAAGAAATATATTCCATTTTACATGAAGCGAGAGAATGTGTATGACACGCCATTCAAGGATGGTAAAATCAGAATAGAAAATCCGATACTTCATGTTGACAGACTAAAGGAGATTGACCAACTTGGAATTCCACGCAGTGAATACACCGTGTGCCAAAGTGGTATTTTAGCACTCATGGGTATTCGCAAAAATGATGACTTGGATATTATCATAACTGATAAATTGAGAGAAGCATTAAAGCGAGGGCCGGAGGGATTTAAAATTGGTAGAGGTATTGAGGTGTTTCCAAAGGATTATGATAAATTTAAGCAGTTCGGATGCACGACCGATGAGGAAGCCATTTCTGATTTCAGCGGCAACGCACTTGGATATAATTTCTTAGAACCCCGCTTCTATTTTTCACGCAAGCATATTGACAACACGCCCCGAGATGTTTCAGATTGGGAAGCTATCCATGAATTCTTTGAGTTGGAAAGCCATAAAGGGTATCCATTCAACGTGTTCAATGATGAGCAATGGTTGGTCAAATGCCAGTAAAAGGTAGAGACAATTCAATACTGCAGGGTAAAGACTGTTATGTAACTGCATCACTAATAAGTGGGGAGTTTATTGACACCCCATTTTTAACACCCGAAGACATGCGCTACATTAAAGACAACACATCTTCAATTGAATTGTCTTGCAATGATAGGCTTGCTACGTTCATAAGGAAGGTATAAATGCCTGTATTTTTTAGAATATATGACAACACAGTTTATTCAGCAGGTGAGGTTGAAATGTTGGGTTGGCCTGCAGATGAGGCTTACGGCATCCCGCCCGAGTATTTAGAACGTCAAGAATTTATGGTTATGCGAGCATCACATGGAATTGGTGATTGGGTTATTTTATCCGCCATGCCAAGGTTGCTTAAACAAAAGTATCCAAATTGTAAAGTAGTTGTGCCGTCCGGTAAAATGCTAAAGGAAGTGTTCGGTGAATATTTGGGCACTTGGGGTTATGGTACATTTGACGCTTCAATAGTTCCTGAATTGATATTTGCTAACAACCCATATGTGGATGAATTTGTAGATGAATTTGCAGGAGAAGTGTTTCACGACCATTACCACATTTATGATGAGACCGATTGGAAGGTTCCATTGTTGGAACAAATGTTAATTTTCTGGAATTTCAAAAAAGATGAGCGTTTGGACTCTTCACCTGATATTTATTTTAGTGAGGAAGAGGAAGCTGAGTTTTCAAAATTGATTCCTGCAAAGGAATATGGTTATTTAATGCTGTCATCTACCTATGAATTGACATCACATGCTAAGCCCCTTTTGGACTTCATGAAAGAGAACAACACCATTGACACTTGGTTATATTACTGTGAAGATGAACAGGTTATGAAGCAGTTTGATTTTCTAAAGAATCTCATAAGCGTAAAGGATATGAAATTGAACCTTAGACAGCAATTGTATCTGAAGGCAAATGCAAAGATGAATTGTGGGAATGAAACCGGCATGAATGAGGCCACAGCAAGATACTCGCCATCGTATATGTTAGCTCATTTGTGGACGCCCGAGAAGGTTGAGCGGAACACTTGGAAAAGTGGAAATTACGTGAGAGCAACAAATTATATAAATATTTAATTGGAGGTTACATGATAGATAAACGGATACTCATAATTGGTGGTTCCGGAGCATTGGGTCAAGCATTGGTTGCAAGATACAAAGAGGATAATGTGGTGTGCGTTTTTTCAAGGGACGAGCATAAACAAGAAGATTTAAAATTGAAATGGCCTGATGTCAGATGCATTTTGGGTGATGTAAAAGACCGTGAAAGTATTGACAGAGCATTGCTATCATTCCAACCTGATATTGTTATTCAAGCCGCCGCACTCAAAACTGTGTGGACTTGCCAAGCAAACCCATATGAGTCGGTCAAGACAAATATTATTGGTCATCAAAATGTAATTGATGCGGTTGAGGAAAGTCCAAATCCAGTCCAGCGTTTAGTGTTCGTATCCACAGACAAGGCATGTAATCCAATAAATGTATATGGAATGTGTAAGGCAATTTCAGAACAACTTTATGTTGACTTTTCAAAAAGACAATTAGACACAAAGGTTCACATTGTCAGGTATGGTAATGTCATGAATTCAACACGTTCAATTATACCACTGTTCAGGCGTTTGATTATGGAAGGTCAAGACTACATTACAATTACGGATATGGAGATGACACGGTTTCTATTAACTTTGGATGAGGCAATAGCGACCATAGATTGGTCACTTGATAATCCAGATAAATCTGAAGGAAATATTGTTGTCCCGAAGGTTAAAGCTGTGAAAATAGTTGATATGATGCGAGCCATCGGTGAAGCTTCGGGCAACCCTGATATTGAATTTAAGAAGATTCCTATACGTGATGGTGAAAAACTTCATGAAGAAATGATTAGCAAGTTTGAATTTCAACGACTTTTAATGCATACATTCGGGCCATTCAGTCAGAATTATTATGTAATTGGTCAAGGTCGCACAACGGAAAGTTATGATGCGGTGCCATACCGGTCTGATTTACATTTAGCTGAAGGTGACGAATTGCAAGCCCTGTTAAATAAAGTCAAAGATTTTGCGGAGAATGGATAATGAAAGTAGGAATCACAGGAGCCGGTGGGTTCATTGGTTACCACATGTATCACACTCTGAGGCTTACAACCGATTGGGAAGTCATCCCATTTAACCAACGGAACTTTTGGGACGACCCCAAAATTAAAGAATGTGATTGGGTCATCCACTTAGCAGGTAAAAATCGTGGTTCTGCTCAAGGCATATATCGCACTAATGTTTTATTGGCTCATAAATTGAGGGATGCTGTAAGTCCCGACTGTAAAATAATATTTGCATCCTCAACTAAGGTTGACGAGTTGCCAGAGTTGTTGAGCAAATACTTGGCAGATGGTGAAGCATACGGAGCAGGTAAGCGAGAGGCTGAGCATGTGTTACATGAACACAAATCCTTTAGGATTCCAAATGTATTTGGTGAATTCGGCAAGCCCAATTACAATTCATTTGTTGCTACATTTGCACACAAGATTTGCAATGGTGAAGAGCCTACGATTTTGGAAGACGCTTATGTTCGGCTGACCCATGTAAGTGATGTCGTTAAGACATTCAAATATTATATTGAACATGGTCAATCCCTTCCATTCAGAGGTCAAGGAATGATGGTAAGTGAAGTGTTGCGGACATTCAATAGGTGGCATGATACATATTCTCAAGGCGGCGTAGTTCCTGAATTTTCTTCACATTTTGATTTGAAATTGTTCAATACTTTTAGGAGTTTTATTTTGCCTAAAAATAGACCATTCCCTACGGTTCCACATAGTGACACCAGGGGAACGCTAAATGAAGTTATTGAATTCGGGTCACGGGGCAAGGTTTTTACATCAACCACCAACCCAAGATTTACACGAGGTGGGCATTACCATTTGCATAAATTTGAGAGGTTTTGTGTTGTCTCGGGCGAAGCGACTATACGGATGCGTAAAATTGGTACTGACGAGGTGTTGGAATATGATGTGAGCGGCACCAATATTAAGGTTATAGACATGCCAACATTTTACACGCATGATATTACAAACACGGGCATTGGAGAGATGACCGCTATTTTTTGGACAACCACCCAAACGGGTGATGATTTTTGGGAAAAGGTCTAATTTGAAATTTGATGCACTCAGTCATTCCGGCTGTACATTTGAGATAGTAAATGACCATTTGGTAAAACGGTCGGGTTCGCCCAAATATTCAAATCGGTTGAAAAACCAATGAATAAAACAGGAGCGGTTTCAGAGTGAGTATTTCGGCTGTCCTGAAGTTTATGATTTTGATATTACCGATGATGGTATATTTTCATTTGAAATGGAATTATTACCATATCAGTCATTTGACCAATTTTTCATAGTAGCAACAAAAGACCAGTTGGATGCTTTCATTGGAAGACTTTGTGCATTTGTTAGTTCCAACATTGAATCGGTTGGGTCGGTTAGTCGCAAGGTTGTGGTTGACAAGTTTGAGTCGGTGAAGACTGATATTTTCAAAGCGCATGGAATTGTCATGAGCCATTTGGATTGACTATTTTATGAGCTTGATGACACCATTGATATTCCAATGGGATATTGCCATGGAGACTTGACATTCTCAAATATGCTGTTTTATAATAATGAGGTTGCATTAATAGATTTTTTGGATACCTTCTTGGACAGCCCATTGCAAGACATTGTTAAGGTCAGGCAGGACACGCATTATTTTTGGTCATTGTATCTATTGGGGAACATGGAGCATAGAGTACGACTGCAACAGGTTTTTACATACATAGACAGGCAATTCACGGCCACGTTTTCTGATGAGGAGTATTACAAAAAATACTACGTTCCATTTCAGATTTTGAATTTGATGAGAATCGTGCCGTATGCAACAGACAAGGTTATAATTGATATGTTATTAAAGGAGATAAATTTACTATGTTTACGTTAATATTACCCGCCGCCGGTGCAAGCACAAGATATCCTAATATGCGACCTAAATGGTCACTGACTCACCCAAATGGTGAACTGATGATTGTTGAAGGTATGTCTGGAATTGACTTGTCTAATTTTGACAGGATTGTGATGACTGCCATGCGATATGATGTTGTAAAATATGGATTACAAACCGCAATATATGACTCATTTGAAAAGTTTGGTCTACCATTTGAATTGATTGGTCTTGACACCCCAACATCTTCACAGAGCGAGACGGTAGCAATAACAATTCAGAAGGCTAATATTGAAGGTGAAATTTACATCAAGGATTGTGATGACTACTTTGTTACCGGACCCATTGAACCAAACATGGTATCGGTTTATTCATTGTATGACATGGAAGAGGTCATAGCCAAGAACAAAAGCTATGTAACCGTTGACCACTTGGAGAACGTCACAAATATTGTAGAGAAGCGTATAATCAGCGACAAGTTTTGTTGTGGTGGATATAGCTTCAGTAGCGCAGAACAGTTCGTGGAAACCTTCAAGGCTCTGAAGGCTACACAATCATTCAGTAGACCCGCACAGTCCACCGACCCTGAAATTTTTATATCGCACGTTATTTTTGAGCAAGTGCTTGATGGGAAACTGTTTAAAACTTCTAAGGTTACCAACTATGAAGATTGGGGCACCCTTGCAGATTGGAACAAATACAAAGAACGCTACAAGACGATATTCATTGACTTGGATGGTGTGCTTGTAAACAGTTCAAGTGAGATGTTTGAACCAATTTGGGGCACCACCGGAGCTATACAGGAAAATGTGGATATCATCAATGAAATGTATGATAGTGGGACAGTGAGGGTCATAATTACCACAAGCAGGAAGAGTTCATTCAAAGAGGTGACCTTGAAGCAATTGGATAGATTGGACATTCGTTATCATCAAATTATATTTGACCTGATGCATTGTGAGAGGGTATTGGTGAACGACTACTCGCCAACAAATTCATTCCCAACAGCCACAGCGGTGAACATGGTTAGAAATTCACATGACCTAAAGGAATTGATATAATGAGAATCGCACTATGCTTGCCAGGAATCGTCGGGGCATCCAATTTCGGAATGGGGTTGGGTAAGGACATTGACCCACGATTAGGGCACTACTTCCACAACAAAAATATATTTGAGCACAATGATGTGGATGTATTCATTCACAGTTGGAGTGTTGACCATGAGAAAATACTACTTGACTTATACAATCCAAAAGACTATATTGTAGAGCCACAGATAAATTTCGGGCAATCTACAATTAGAGACAACGCAATAGCGAGTCGTTGGTATTCAACGGCAATGTCTGTAAATTTGAAAACTGAGTATGAGAAAGAACACGGATTTGAGTATGATTGGGTTATGGTATATAGATTTGACCATGTGTTTTTTGTTCCCCTGAATTTTGAAAAATTTGATAACCAATATGTGTATTTCAGACACACCAAACCGCACGGTTGGGTTGATGGTGTTAGAGCACCTGAATTTCAAAGCCGTGATTGGACAGACACAACCTGCGACTGCCACACTAAAAAGTGGCTACAGGCATTTCAGGCTGAACGATTGAGATTATACGACGCATTTTTCTTTTCAAGTTCTGCTAACGTGAATAAGATAGCGGGCGTGTATGAACACATGACAGTATCGGATGTGTTGCATAGTCCACATGATGAAATATATTCACAGTTGCAAAGGAGCGGCTTGGCAGAAGCAATAAAATTTGAATTTTTTCAGGAGACTGAAACGGAAGCATTGCGGGCATACTTTAAGAATCCCGAATACATACCGAACACCAAATTTGACATCGCCAATTTTGAGCGATTTGAGGAAGAGTATGTTCGGCAAAATACAGAGGTTCAAGCAAGATTTAGGCTTGTGGATGCAGACCAATCAAAATTGGATAAGAGCAAGTCCGGTTTCAATGACATGCCAATACAGTAAGGAAAATTATGATTCATATTTTAACAGTACATTGGGCATCTGAACATTGGATTGATATTCAGACCCGTGCTTTCGCCCGACATATCAAACAAGATTATAGAACATACACTCGGTTGGGTAATATGTCTGAGGGAGAGTATGAGCGAAACAGCTTCAAATTTGACGTATGTTTACAAGGCAAGGTTGGTGAAGTTTCACATCAAAGCGACGCATTCAAATTATTGATTCCGATTGTAAAGGAAGCCATGGAAGATGGCGACACCATTATGGTGTTTGATTCTGATGCATTTCCGGTAGAGGATATAGATGAGTGGGCACTTGGAAAGTTGAAAGAGTATCCATTTGTTGGACTGGAAGAGCCAAACCACGAGTGGGACCAAAACCATAAGATTCCACACTGTGCCTTTTGGTGCTTCCCCGCAGAATATTTGAACGAGGGTATTGATTATCCAATGAGCAGAAAAATGACAAGTGCGCAAGGTAACTGGCTCGGTGGTGTTGTGCAATGGTTAAAGGACAATGATAAATTTAATTACTATCCAGTACAGCGGAGCAATGTTGTAAATTACCATCCATTGTATTTTGGATTGTATGAGGATAAAATATATCATCATTGGGCAGGGTCACGGGATATGATAACCCGACCCGACAGAAAATTGGCTGAAGAATCCGGTAGGTCACTTGAAGATATCCAAGATGAAAATGAAGAGATGTCCGCAGAAATACACAATCAGTTGTTTGTTCAAGTGGACACATTTATAGAATTTTTAAAGGGCGAATACAAAGGAGACGTTGAATAATGAAAAAGTGGTCATTGTATATTGGTAGATTTCAACCGTTCCATGATGGACATGCGTGAATGGTTACAAAGATGTTGAACGAGGGTAAGTTTGTAGCAATTGCTATTATGGACTTGGAACCCGATGGTGAGAAAAACATTTACACATCATGAGAGGTGTATGGGAATTTGCAAAAACGATATGAAGCTGAAATTGAAGCTGACCTTGTATCGTTGACAGTAATTCCGGCGATTGAATCGGTTAATTATGGTAGAGATGTTGGGTATGGTATTATAGAACATGAGCCGCCTGCAGAAATTGAAGCTATTTCGGCTACGAAAATACGGGAGGCATTAAATGATACTAATATCTAATCACTTGTTAGGACTACCACAATTTCAAAAGTTGGAAGATGTGGTGGTTCGTATCAACATGGCGCATGTCAAGGATATGGCGGAGTTGCGTAAATTTTTGAAGTGCGGGCACCCTGTATTTTTGGACTATCCAAAGGGTAGAACCAAACCACCCGTTCCCACAATTCCATTGAACGAAACTTTGACTGAAATGGCCAAGCATGACAACATTGAATATTTCGCAGTATCCAATGTTGAGGACGTGACCGAAGTAAAAGTGATATGTGATGCACTGCCTGATGGTGTTGGGTTCGTGCCCAAGATTGAGACCTTGAAGGGTGTATTAAATTTGGACAGCCTATTGGCCACGGGGTTAATAAAACATATCATGTTGGATTCGGAAGACTTGTATACCAACGTGTTGAACGACGTAGATTTGTATTTATATTTAAACGGTAGGGTTGAAGATGTGTGTGTAGACCACAACGTTTCCCTGCTAAAATTACATGGAGTAATTTTCAATGATAGCTAATGAAAACGCACCAATCAAATTTGTGTTTGTACACATTAATAAGACCGGTGGAAATTCGGTAAATCAAGCATTGGAGCCATATGGTTTCAAGTATGCGGCAACCGAAGGATTCGGTCATCCTGATATCAAATTCCCACATTCTCAACATTGGGATGCTCACGAGTATAAGTTGGCACTCGGAGAAACTTGGGAAGATTATATTAAATTTGCAATCGTCCGTAATCCATGGGACAGAATGCTGTCTCAGTACAGAAAGAACGTGTGCAATCCAAAAAGCTTATCGTATGTGAAGGCATCATTTGATGATTGGTTGAGAGACGCATTTACACACGACATTTCACCGGATTATGAAGAGCGAACGATTGATGGATTGACTCACACAAATCGCAGAATTTTAAGTCCATGTGCGGATTGGATTACAGGCGATGATGGCAAGCTAATGGTTGACTATATTGTTCACTTTGAAAATTTGGAAGCCAATTGTGCTGAGTTATTTGAGGGGCTGGGACTGCCTATGTTTGAATTGCCGGAGTTGCCACAAATGAGAAGCAACATTAGAACGCATGATGGGTATTTTCAGAAAATAGATTCATACCATGAAATGTATAGCAATGAGGGACGACACATTGTTGAAACCCGATTCGCTAAAGATATAGAAATGTTTAATTACGAATTTGGTAACCAATGGGGAGCCACCACAACATGAGCATAACATACGCATATTTAGAAACCACAAATTATTGCAATCTCAATTGCTCATTCTGTAATCGGCATGAGGTTATTGGCAAGCTTTCCCACATGTCATTGGTTAAATGGGACATCGTGCTGGAAAAGCTGAAGCACCACCCAATTGCAGAAGCCAAATTAATGGGAATGGGTGAACCATTATTGCACCCTCAATTTGATGAGGTTTGTAAGAGATTCAAACAAACCTTCCCAAAGTGTAAGGTCATAGTTGCTACAAATTGTCAATACAAATTGGGCGACAAATTTAAACGCTCGCTGGAATACATTGATGAATTATATTTTTCAATAGATGGATTTGAAGAGAGCTATGAGCGTGACCGGTCACCTGCAAAATGGACAACGCTGATTAAATTCTTAGAGGATTTCAAAGACATTGACCGACAGGGATGTGAGGTTGTTGTAAACTACACCGTGAATCCAGACAATGTGTTTGAGATTCCACACGTTGAACGTCTGATTGAAAAATACGATTTAGGTGAGTTGCGGTTAAATATTGTTCAGTCGTGGGATGAAGATTCAACGATTTCTGCTGAGGACTCGCTGGGCTATATACCCGAGCAAATTGCATTTTTGAAAACATACTTACCTGCAATCAAGGGAAAATCTGTTTGGGATTTTGAAGATTGCTTTTGGGTACACAATGGAATGTACATGACTGTTAGTGGTGATGTGAAAATATGTTGCATGAATACAGGGGCGACCCCAGTTGGAAACATATTTGTGGATAGCATTGATGAAATCCGAGAGACCGATGCATTCATGAAAATCAAGCATGGTTGCATGACCAACGAACCAACCGACCATTGCAAGAATTGCTCATACAAAGAGTTGGTTCCAATATTAACAGAATTGGGAGTAAATAACTAATGAGAGTAAAGCCATGGTTACAAGGCATATACCGCAAGGATGACCACGTTGATAAAAGCTCAATAGAGTATCGGTTTGACCAAAGCGAACGCACAGAATTATATTCTGATAAGTTTTTTAATACTTTCTTGGACAGCATCAAGCAGACAGATATCATAGCATATCCGTATGTCCTTGAGCTTAAGCAGAAGATTGCGGAATTGAATGGGGTTGAGGTTAAAAACGTATTTTTAACACCTGGCTCCGATGTTGCCATCCGCACCATGTTTGATGTTTCAGTCACTCACGGTAGTGAGGTTGTTTCAACCGACCCGTGCTTTCCAATGTACAAAGTGTATTCGGAATTGTATGGTGCTAAATTTGTGGGTGTAGAATACAGTGAAGAAATGGAATGGTCGGTAGCAGACATGATTTCCAAGCTGAATTCAAACACGTCACTTGTGATGGTTGCCAACCCAAATAATCCAATCGGAGATGCCAAGGGAACCGGCGGATTGTTACCGCTTGTAAAGGAAACACACCGATTGGGCATCCCGCTATTGATTGATGAAGCATACGATGAATTTTTGATGCGACCACAACATGCTTTTACACTACGTTATGAGAATGTCGCAATCTGCAGGACATTTTCCAAAGGATTAGGAAGTGCAGGCGCACGAATTGGATACATTATTGCACATGATAATTTGATGGAATATATTTCAAAATGGAGACTGATGCATGAGGTCACCGGCATTTCTGCAAGGTGGGGTTCATATGTCTTAGACCACCCACGGGTGATAGACGGGTATGTGGCCGGTGTCTTGAAAGAGAAAATGAAAATGTGTCAGTTGTTGGTGGAATCCGGATATGAAGTTATGAATACAAATTCCAATTGGATACACTTCAACGATGAATTTGATAATACATTTGCTACAACAGTGTTGGATGCGCACCCCAATATTGCGTACAGAGGTGGGGTTTCAATACCACATGACCCACGAGAAAATTGGATTAGATTGACGATAGGGCCGGACATGTCAGAGCTTCCGGAGATACAGGAATTATTCATTATGGGACAATTAGTAGGAGATATATGCAACGTAAAGATTTAGACCTAAGTAAATTGGAAGTGGTTCGTGACAAATACAACCACTATGTTAAATTTGTAAATCACGGGCGTGCCATCTACAAGGATGCTACACACTATTACAAAGTATTCCACCCTGAGTATGTAAGGCTACCCTATTTTCGCCAAGCACTCGCCGCTAACTTTTTTGATGGGTTGGTTCACCCAGACATTGAATATATTTATGAAGATGGTGAGGTGGTTGGATACAAATTGCCGATTGGTGAGGTGTTGTCCGACAATGAATACGACCAACAGTTGGTTCCAACTTCATTTTGGCGCATTGTAGAAAAGGCGATGCTACGAACCGGCTTGGTTTTTTATGATTTTGTACCACCCAACATCATTAAGATTGGTGGTGAACTGAGCTTGATTGATTTGGAGAGCATTTATCCACTTGAGAAGTTGGGTGAGATGCCGAGCCACAACGCCAAACTGAAGCCGCTAATTTTAATGGAACACCTCATTGAGCGAATGGGTCCACCACCAAAGGACATCATTTTCATACCAAATATCAAGCTTGATAATGGTAGGTCAGGGTCATACGAGTTGGCAATCAATAGTTGGAAACAATGGGCTGATGCAAATAATGCGGACGTGCTTGTAATGGAAGACTTGGTGCATCCAATAGAAGACATGAAGATTACATGGCAACGCTACATGCTGTTTGAAATGTTGGAAAACAGCGGAGTTGGATTCAACAGAGTATTAATGGCAGATGCTGACATGGTGATTCAACCACACACCCCAAATTTCTTTGAAATGACTGAAGGTAAATATGTAGGGGTTCAAGCGAACGGATGCTATGAATGGTTAAGCCGGAGCATTGAGGGTTACCGCAAATTATTTTGGCCAGATATCACGGTTCATCCATGGGAATATATCAACGGTGGATTTCAAATAGTACACAAGTATCACAGGACATTTTTTGAATCGGTGGTGAAGTTCTATTGGGACAATCAAGAGATGCTACTGAAAGCACAGAATGAATTGGTGCGAGCGAGTACAGACCAAACACCCATCAATTTTTTATTGAAGCAACATGGAGTGCCTGTGAAATTATTGCCTGAAGCGTTCAACCTTCAAGACCCTTGCAGAAAGACACTATTGAAAACGGATGACAGGCAGTGGTGGCCGGACTCATTGGACAATCTGCGGAAGGCGTGCTACATTGTACACTTCAATGCGATTGAGGATGGAAATTTAAAGCGGGATGCTAATTATTGGATAGAAAGGTTTTACAATGAGTTATCGTAATATTAAAACAGATGAGTTGGGCACACGGAGTATTCACCCAACATTGAAAATGGGTAAAAACTCCACCATCAATGCGGGTCAAGTAATCATTGGTAAGGATTGTGTTATAGGTGACAATGTTACTATTGATGTAGATGTCACCTTTGAACTTGGAGCCTTGTCATATATTGGAGACAACGTGACAATCACATGCACCGAGTTCATTGCAGATGAGTGGTTATACATGACTTCAAGGGTTGAGGTTGGTAGAGGTGGATGCAACGGACCAAATTCAAAGGTGAACATTGGAAAGCACGTTGGTATATTTGAAGGTACGATTCTCAATCCATCCGATTCAATAACAATTGGAGACAATGTTGGTATCGGCGCAGAGGTTATGATTTGGACACATGGAGCATGGCTTGATATCACCAAAGGATTTCCTTCAGACTTCGGACCCGTTACCATTGAAGACAATGTGTGGTTGCCCGCAAGATGTATTGTATTGCCGAATGTCACGATTGGACATGATACGGTCATTGGAATTAATTCAACAATCAATCGTAACATACCAAGCGGAGCATTTGCCGCAGGGTCACCTTGCAAAGTCATCAAGGAAAATGCGTATCCAGTTCAGGTCACAGAGGGTGAGACTGAAGCAATGTTGAGAACTATCATAGTTGATTGGGTTCGGCTTGCAAAGCACAAGGGAATCACCGGTGGACAGTTTAGAGTTATTGCGTCCGAGAACGTTGAATTGATGTATGGTGGATTGACCACATTGTACAATGTTTATAACAAAACGATGACGGGTGAAAGTAATGACGTTTCTGAGGATTTCCGAGACTATTTAAGAAGAAGAGGTATAAAGATTTATACCGACAAACCATTTAGGAGTATGTAATGTCAAGGATGGGATATCTTGGAATATTGTTGGAATGTCAGATGGAGACTTGAAATAATGAAATTTTTAGGATACGATAATGTACTGTGCCTGAGCGCACATCCCGATGATGCAGAATATGGAATGCTTGGAACAATACTCAAGCACAGCGATACCATGTTCCACATGATATGTATGAGTCCAGGCGGAGATTTTGATTCTACCAGCGGTGGCAACAGATTAAATGAGTTGTCCGATATATTGGTACGTGTTAAAAATACAAGGTATCACAATGTGCTGACCACATATCACAGTACGGTTGAACACCGGAAGGAATCTGAGCTAATCAACATAATTGAGAAAAAGGATATTGAATACGATTGTGTCATGATTACACCAAATTTGGATTCACACGTTGAACACCGGAAAATTTATAATGTCGGGGTGGCACTCGCCCGTAAATCCAAAATAGCAGTGATTGAATATAAGACACCAAGCACATTGAGCACTTGGACGCCAAACGTGTATGTTGATGTTGCTGTACACTTGCCACGCAAATTTGAATTGCTACAATTATTCAAATCTCAAATACCAAATTTTTATTTTGATGAGATGAGCTTGATGGCATTTCACATAGATTATCAATGTCAAAAACGAGGGTTGACCGCAATAGAATCCTTCAGAATATTAGGAGCATATTTATAATGAAAATAGCATTCTTTTCAGAAGCTGGTTACACGGGGATGATTCCACGAGAACAAGTTAACATGCGAACGGAATTGGCATGAATTGCAAGTCTTAAAGCTGTCCACATTCCACTCAATGTGATAGATGGGATTCCGGACGATTCGTTTGATATCGGAATTATAATCATTCCAAAGCAAAAGGATTACCTTTTGGAATGGCCAATCCTTGAACACATGAAGCGAGCTTGTAAGAAGGTTGGAGCCATGCAAGAGGGAACCTGTACATATTGGCAAGACAATGAGATAGCAGAACAAATTTGGTATTTCAACCTATTGACCGAGATGGACGTTTTATTCGCCCACAACGATTCTGATAGACTTTACTATGAAGGATTGACCGGTGTACGCACTGAACTGCTACACTCATTAATGATTACAGACTATGTAAAACCGCACGTAGGCGTCCGTAAAGGGGTCATGATGGGCGGCAACATGGTACAGGCTTATGGTGGGTTTGATTCATATCAGGTGGCCTTAGAATTGGACACAGAGGTGCACGCTTTGACAACTGGCAGGATGAAGCCGGAGGAAGACATGTTGGACATTACGCACCATCCATGGATGCGGTGGTCGGAATGGATAGAATTGTTGGGTGGGTTCAAGTATGGCATTCAAATGGGAACGCCATCGGCAGGCACCTTCAACTTGAATTGTGCGTATCAGGGAATTCCATGCATTGGGTACGACAATGTGAATACACAGCGACTGCACCCATATACAAGTGTTAAGGTGGGTGATATCGCCAAAGCCAAAGAAATAGCACGTAGATTGAAAACCGATGAGCATTTCTACAATGATTGCTCAAAGATGGCACGCAACTTGTATGAACTACACTATTCAGAGGAAGCATTTCTGAAGCAGTGGGACAAATCAATAGAAGGGTTATAAATATGAATGAATTTCCAGATAGGTGGGTATTACTTAAATTGCCAGATAATCAGTATAAGGTCTTCGGTTCGTGGGCGGGTGGTTATTTAGATGGTGACAGATGGAAACTAAACTCGGGAATACAGAGCGTCACCCAAGATGAAGAGTACTATTATTTCAATGGATTCAGTGGCAGTTGTTATCAATGTCACAAGCTTGGATATGGTGTTGCAACTTCATATAGTATTGGCGTTTTGGATGATATAGTGGAACGTGCTAAGGGGCAGATTGAAGTGCTTGATACGATTGAACAATTTCCAATGTTGGAGGAAGCATAATGATAGTATGGTTTACAGGACAGCCCGCATCGGGCAAGACGACATTAGCAAAAGAATTGGTTAACGGTCGCCGGTCATTGAAATTGACAAAATTAACAATCGAGCTTGGAAAATTTGTTCATGTGGACGGAGACGAATTGAGGGAGCTATTCAACAACAAAGATTATTCAAAGGAAGGTCGCAAGAATAATATGGAAGGTGCAATCAACTTGTGTAGATTTTTAGAGTTCAAGGGATTTGTTCCTGTGGTGTCTATTGTGGCACCGTACAAGGAAGTCCGAGAGATTATAAAGAAATCGGCTGATGACTTTTATGAAATTTATGTACACACTGATGAAATTAGAGGTCGTGAGCATTATTTTGTGGATGGATACGAGCCACCAACAGAAGAATTTTTGGACATAGATACAGGAAAACATACAATTGAGGAATCGGTTGATATGGTATGGGAATATATTATATAAAGGAGTTCAAATCCAATGGTACAGCAATTAATAGGAGAATACAACAATGGATAATTTGTATGATATGGTGAAACGTGCCTTGAAGGTTGACATGATTGCAAATGGTCTTTCGGAGGAACCGGTAGAGTCATCAAAGTTAATAATTACTCGTAAAAACGTATCTATATTATATGCAGAATTGGATGATATTAAAAAACAAGAGCGATTAAATCCAGTTATTGACCCACGGCCTGACTCGGATTGGGGCGTATACGATGCGTATGCCGCTCAGTCAGCCAGAATTAACGATATGATACGCTTGGTCTATAAGGGATTTGGTGTGACCCCATATGGTACAGGTATGGCGGTAGTTAATGATGTTGCCTTGGTGAGATTAAAGAAAAATAAATGGAAACTAAAAGATTCAGACGAAGATTGGATGACCGAATATATGTTTTTTAAAACACACAATTTTGATGATATTTCTGAAGATTTTGCTGAAATATGTGATGATTTTTTATAATCCCTAACGCCTTTTCCCTAACGTGCTATTTATAGTAAAGGGAGAGACAAATGGGTAGAAAAAAGAAAACAGATGAAGAAAAGCGGGAGACCAATCGCAAGCGACAGAAGCGATTTTATGACAAGAATAAGGATGAGTTAAATCGCAAACGCATGGAACGGTATTACAAGGATAAGAAAAATGTGGAGTAGAGAATGCCCGAACCCGACGGATAATCCACGCTGTAAATTTATCCCAGCAATTGAAAATATTAAAAAAGGAAAACGTAATGGATAAAATACAACCAATATCATTTATCATACCCAGCAGGACAAATTTGAAATATTTAAAAAATGCATATAAATCTATTAGAGAAAACTTAGACCCCATCCATGAAATTTGCATGGCGGACGACGCATCTACCGATGGAACGTGGGAATGGATGCTTGACATCCAGAAAAATGATGCCCGTGTCAAACTACATAGAAATGAAGGACCAGAACGCCAGGGCCACACCATTTTATATGATGTCCTTGCACTTGAATATGCGACCAATGATATAATGTGTATATTCCACGCTGATATGTGGGCGGCAAAAGGTATGGATGTTGCAATGCTAAAACATTTGGCACCAAAGGTTATGGTGTCCGCTACACGTATAGAACCACCTCTACATTTTGAAGAACCCCTCAAAAAAATCATTAAAGATTACGGAATTGAGCCGAATGAGTTCGTGGCATCCGATTTTGATAAATACGTTGAGCAATTGAAAGTAGAACATAAAGGCAAAACGACTGAAAGTGTGTTTGCCCCGTGGATATGTTATATATCAGATTTTAGAGATATTGGCGGACATGACCCACTTTTCGCACCCCAAAGCAAAGAGGACGATGATTGCTGGAATAGATTTATGCTCAATGGTGGTAACTTCATTCAAACATGGGAGGGGTACGTGTACCACCTCACATGTCGTGGAAGCAGAATGGCGGACGGTGCTAAACGAAATCCAAATGGCGATGTGTTTATGGCGGGTCGTGAAACTGACGAATGGTTGACTCAGAACCTACGAAGCACCCGCAATTTTATCAGAAAATATGGAGTTATGGTCAACCAAAATGAATATGGTCACCCAATAATCACTCCAAAATATGATATTGCATTTGTCATCAATAATTGTAGTAAGGAAATTATGGTATCACTTGAGCCATGGTGTGAGAGCTTATATTTACCAGACATTGACCCAAGTATAGTTGATGAATACCTTAAGATTGAACAGCCAAATACGCTGTATGATTTGAGCAAGCGGATACATACCGGCGCACTGCCAGAATATGTTCCAAATGAAATAGTGGTTACATTTGATGCAACCAAGCTCACTCAATCCAACATCAATTATATATCCAAGTTAGCCGAAATCATACAGGACAGCGGCGATGTAGGTGAATTTGATTTGGACATATTCAACATTGATATACGAGGTATGGGTCACTATGAAGATTGGTTGATTGAAGTTGATAAGAGTGGGGAACTGCGATAAAATAAAATTGCATTTGGGCTTTCTGCCTGCTATTTATATAAAAGAAAAGGTTATAATATGAAGCGATACCCACAAGGACAAGCTGACGGCTATTCAAACGCACCCGATGAATATCACACTCGTGAGCTACTATATCATTTGGGTTGGAATGACTATGGTTTTAATTATTGCAAACAGGTGGCGCACGGTGAGATATATAGAGGCCGAGCGCATCTAAATTTTGCGTGGGAAGTTGAAAACGTAGACCCTAAAAAACTATATAAATCTGTTGCTCTTGATATATTATCAGAGGTTGATAGGTTGTACGACGTTAACGATTTAACGGATGTTGTGGTTATGATTTATGGTATGAACACCGACCATGATAAGGTTTCATTCATCGGAAATTTTTATAAGGAGAAATAAATGACATTAGCAAATGACATGAATGCGTGGTACAAAGAGCGCACAAATACACACATCAAACGGGTGCAGAAGTATGCATATTTAATAACTGATTTCTTTCCCGAGTTCCAAGAGCTACGGAAAATTGTTAAGAAGCATGACCAATCTAAATTTGAAGACCCCGAGCGCATTCCATATATTTTCATAACCTGAGACTATAAGTGTAAGCGAGACGGTGTTCCATTTGATATGCCACAGATTATGAAGGACAAAATGAATGGTGCTACAGAGCATCACATTTTACACAACGGTCACCACCCCGAGAAGTGAGACCCCGATTACAACCCGTCCATGTTCAACCGAGATAACCGAGATGCTATCCCCGACACAATGGTAAACGCAACAGCTATGCCTGATGTATACATTGCAGAAATGTGTGCTGATTGGATGGCAATGTCAGAGGAATTGAGTTCACGCCCACAGGATTGGGCTGATATGAATGTCAATGTTAGGTGGCAATTTACAGATGAACAGGTGGAACTAATCTATAATATTCTCAACAAAATTTGGGATTTAAAGAAGGTATAATTGTGAAACGTAGAGACTTATTAAAAATATTTGGCGGCGTGGCTTTGGCACCAGTCGGATTGATTTCAAAAGGTATGATTGACCATCAAATTATGAGAGCCGTGGACGACAACAAGCTTGAAGATGCCATGGAATATAATTTTGGTCTTGAGTATGACATGACAGAGAATGTACTTTCTTTATTTGATAAGCATGGGATAGCATACAAACGGGTACATACGACAACGCCCAAATTGGGTGGGAAGAGCTACGCCATAGCAACCAAGAAAATGAAAACACTTGTGCGTCCGAGTTGGACACCCTCGTTTAATGGAGATGATTTGGTAAACGAGGTCAAACAACATATGAAAAAGCACAACGTCAAATTTCTATTCTTTTTAGAAGCGCACGGCTCACCGCTTGTATACAACCCAACGACATTTGAGCCACGGCGTGCAATAATATTACGATATGCGTCGGTGTCATAATGAAAGTAGATAATATCACCGAGAGATTCCCAGACTGTACAGTTTTACAAGCCGATGGATTTGACGACGCCATACTTGGGTATGACCCTCAAAGCGAGCGAGTAGTTTACGACGCAGGATGGTGTGTTGGGGTTTTAATGGAGAGAGATAAAATGAGCTACGACGAAGCCATTGAATACTTTGAGTTCAATGTATCTGGGGCGTATGTTGGTGAACACACGCCGCTGTTTATATACCATGTTTTGGAGGAACAATAAAATGAATGTAACACGTAATTTAGAAGTAATATATGCAGGGGAAATCATAGAAGATGTCCATGGACCATCCGTATTTTTAGCAGGTCCAACACCCCGAGATAATTCAGAGGGTTGGAGACCTAAAGCAATAGAGTTGTTTGAAACTATGGAATTTGAAGGTGACTTGTTCATTCCAGAGCCACGCACAGGATGGAAAGCTGGGGTTGATTATTCAGACCAAATTGATTGGGAGCGGGACGCCATGGAGAAGGCTGATGTTGTCATGTTTTGGGTTCCACGAGAGTTGGAGAAGATGCCCGCATTCACTACCAATATTGAGTTCGGATATTGGTTAGCAAAAGACCCAAGTAAAATTATGCTTGGATATCCAAAGGATGCGCCCAATATGAAATATATTGAGTTCAAATGTCTTCAGCAAAACATTTGGCCTTTACCATCTTTACCCCGTTTGATTGTTGATATCATGTTTAGGTTAGAATTCTAATGTATACAAATCACTCAGGTGGTTGCCCAGGAGCAGATATGACTTGGGAAACCGAAGGAAATAAGCACGGAGTTGAATCAATTTCATACTCGTTTTACAATCATGTTCAAGAGGGAGAAAATCAAAAATTACTTACCATGTCGGAACTGACTGAAGGGTGGGAACACGTTAAAAAGGCAGACGAAACGCTGAAGCGTGGGGTGGATAGTCTTGTGATGCCATACGAGAAAAATCTACTGAGTCGGAATTGGTTTCAAGTCAAAAACGCCACCGCAGTATATGCAGTTGGAAAATTAGTAAACGAGTCAATGGTAGACGGTGGCACCGGATGGACAGTTCAAATGGCAATTGATGAGTTGAAGCCGGTATTTTTATTTGAACAGGAGCATTGCCTATGGTATATGTGGAGTCATGATAAATTTATGATGCATTGGGTCGCACCAAAACTGACCACCGACTTCGCAGGCGTGGGAACCCGTGCAATTACAATGCGAGGCATAGATGCAATTAAAAATGTGTACGCACAAACTTTTGAAGAGCAAAATGACATATAGAATTGGAGTTATAGGTATGGGGTTCGTAGGAACCGCACTCCGAGAGGGCTTAATGGGCAGTACGAAATTTATACGTCGGACTTAAATCACGTTGCCAATGCGTGGAGCGGCGATAGTAAGCATTTTTCATGTGGTAGCAATCAAACGGTGTATGAAAAGTCGGACATTATTTTCATAGCGGTGAATACACCAATGAATAAGGACGGTAGCTGTAATACATCAATCGTTGAATCCGTTATCATCGCTTTGGATATGCTAAACTTGGAAAGCAGAAAGGTGATTGTCATCAAAAGCACCATCACTCCTGGCTTTACGGAGTGGATTAACAATAAAATCACAAGCCCGAATTTATCGGTAGTGTTCAACCCTGAATTTTTGACAGAGGCAAATTTCATTGAGGAATTTAAGAATCAGGATAGAATTGTCTTGGGTGGAGATGCTGATGCATGTAGAATGGTCAAGGATATGTATAGTAAAATATTTACTGATGCTGAGAATTTAACGGGTTATCATAATATAGATGAAAGTAAGTTGACTCAGTATTTACTAACCGATTCAACCACTGCAGAAATGGTCAAATATGTAGCCAATACATTTCTTGCTACGAAGGTATCATTTTTTAATGAAATGAAACAGATTTGTGATAAATTAGGGGTTGATTATGATGAAATGGTTTCGTATGTTATGTATGATAAACGAATTGGGCAGTCACACTATTCTGTCCCTGGGCCTGATGGTAAATTGGGTTTCGGGCTTTCATGCCTGCCAAAAGATTTGAACTCAATAAAATTCTTAGCAAAGGAGCTTGGAGTGACCACCACAATGCTTGACGCTACATGGGAAAAGAATCTTGAAGTTAGGCCCGAAAAAGACTGGGAACAACTAAAAGGTCGTGTAATAACTCAAGACGAAAATTAACTTTCGTGCTATTTATATATGGATGGGAAACAGTTACTACCATAGCTTAAATAGGAGAAAGATTATGAATGTGTTGAAAATATGGATTGAGAAATACGGCGAAGAAAAAGCAAACGAAATGTGGGCAGAGCGAAACCGTAAATTGGGCAAAACCAAACGTGCTAACAATGCTAAAATGACTAAAGAACAGCGAGCAAAAATGTATGGTCGCTCGGGAGAACAAAGTGGTATGTTTGGTAAAAATGTTGAAAGTATATGAGCCGAAGAGCACGGGGCTGAGAAAGCCCATGAAATGTGGTTAGAGCATAGTAAAAAGATAAGTGAAACGTCAAAGGGTGTTGTGAATATTGGTGACAAGAACGGCATGAAATCACCAGAAGCGAGAGCTAAAGCAAGTGCCACCCGCAAAGAATTATTCAAAGACCCCGAGTTCATGCAAAGACATATTGATATGACTAAAAAGGCATGAGCGGACGGCAAGATGGATGGAGTTCAAGTTGGACGCTGCAAATGATACGATTGCATATTGAAAGACGGCACCACAGTAAAAGCTCAAGGAACTTGGGAACGTGCATACATACAGCATTTGGATGAGAATGATGTAAAATTCAAATGTCATCGTGGTAGAATCCCATATGTGATTGATGGTGAAGAGCATTCATATTATCCAGATTTCTATTTAATTGATGAGGATACATATGTGGATGTAAAGAATGCATACCATTGGAGTTTGCAAGAGGACAAATTTAAGGCTATTAGAAAATCAAATCCCGACTTGAAACTGCGGATTTTGTTTAAGGAAGATTTAGAGAACATGGGAGTAATATTGAATGAAAAATAAAAAATGTATAGTCACGGGGTCAAATGGATTCATTGGATACAATCTAATCAAGCAATTGGTTGAATTTGGATGAACCGTAGTTGGGATAGATAATCTCAGTACAGGCACGAGGTCAAATGAAATTGACCACAAGAATGTTAAATACTACAATGCAGACCTTACAACGGTGCAGGATTATACATATTTCATGGAGAAGCCTGATGTGATATTTCACTTGGCGGCACTTCCAAGAATTCAACCTTCATTGAAGAATCCGAAACTGTTTTTGAAAAATAATATAGATTCAACTATCAATATATTGGAATATGCTAAATCAACCGGCGCAACGGTCATATTTTCAAGCTCATCGTCAACGACGGGCAACATGTATGCAAATCCATACACCACATCCAAGGCAATTGGAGAGCAGTTGTGTAGAATGTATTATACGCTATATGATGTCAACGCTGTGTCAGTTAGATTTTACAATGTATATGGTGACCACATGGTTGGCGACACTGAATTTGGAACGGTGCTTGGAATTTGGTTGGATAGATACGAGCAAGGGTTGCCATTGACAATCACGGGGGACGGCGCCCAACGTAGGGATTATACTCATGTTGATGATATTGTTGATTGGCTATTCACAGCAGTTGATAATGATGAATTATGTAGCATGTATTCGCCGGTTGAATTGGGTAGAGGTGAAAATCATTCATTGAATGAGCTTGCAAGTCTGTTCCCAGATGCAACTTTTAAATTTGTTAGCCGCCCCAAGGGTGAGATGGCAGACACGCTTTCAGATGGTGAGTTCAATGGATACGGTTGGAAGCCGCATAGAAATGTCAAAGATTTTATAAAAGAGAAAATTGAGGAGATTGAAAATGGACACGGTGCTAAATAATATAGTTGACTTTGACAGTAACACCACATTTTATGGTGAAACCATAGTCATCAATAACGATGATTATTTTTACATGATGGACAATCTGATTCGTGGTGAAATGATGACCTTTGAAGCAAATGAACTGCTTCCAAAGGCAGAACGTATTTGGGTTAGAGCGGGAAGTCCGAGACTTGAGACATATCCAATTGAAGGATATTACTACAAGTCAAACGAGCTTACACGCTATTTTCAACTCATGCGGAACTTCCAGCAGAATGAAAATGTGTATCCACACTTCAAGCCAAGCGTGGACAAAGATTATCTTGTGAAATTGGTAGACAATGAACTGTGGGGAACCGTAGTTGATAGAGCACAATTTCCATCACCTTTTGTTAGGCGCAAGGATATCTTGACGCTCGCCATGGAAGACCCTAAATTCCAAACCAAACTGCGTCCATGGGACGTTCCATCTGTTATGGAAACGCTTGACGGCTACGCCACAGGAAATCCAAACTTGGTAGAATTAGCATACCTCACAAATAATGTTCACTGTTTATTATGCGGTGCAGAAACAAATGCATTATATAGAATGTGGGCAAATGTAAGTGGTTCAATGGCTATGCCAATTCAAGTTGTCTGGCAAGTATCCGAAGAAGTGGAAGCGATGGGTAAGTTGCTCGCAAAAGAATACAATAGGGTGTGTGGATTCAATCTGGTTGCACCAACTAAAGAAACATACGCACAATATCAACGCAAGCCCGAACTGCCAAGAAAAGCAGTTGTTGGCTATGTTAGACAAACTGAAGAATTTTACATTTGGACATTGGACTCAAAGCGTGAAATGAAAGAGCATTATGTAAAAGATATTGATACCATAAGCCGAGAGGGAGAGGTTCAAGAACCGAACGCCGAGACTACAAAGCAACAAAGTGACCTCATGCGAGGGGGAGGGCTAAAATTAAATACGCATTCCTAATTCCAATCGGAGATAACATATCTGCCAAGCTGATTCCACAGCTACTCAATTTGCACGACTACGCAAATCAAGTGGACGCTCAGATTATCACGGTTGCAAATCGCACACATGTTGATGCGAGAAATTTCTTAGCAACCGGTGGAGGCGGATTCAAAAAGCCCCACCATTTGATTGACCAAGCGGAATGGCTCGTGTGGTTTGATGCTGACCAAGTATATAATATCGGTCAAGTCAAAATGCTATTGGACAGGCCCGAGAAATTCACAAGTGGTTGGTACATTAAAGACCATGCGGGTCAGCGAAGCCCGCAGGCAATGGTGGCACATTGGAATGAGGAATATTTTGAGAAAAATGGCAGTATGCAATTCTTGCATGAAGATGAATTGATTGGGAAGAAAGACCCAGTTGAAGTCAGCTACGTCGGATTTGGATTCTGTAAAGTTCATTCATCAATATTCAGGGAAATGGAATACCCATATTTCAGACAGCATGTACACAAGGTCGGAAAGTATCAAGACAATTCAAGTGAGGACGTATCGTTCTGTTTGGATGCTTACAAAGCCACCGGTATCAAGCCGCTTGTTATTCCACAATTGAGAATTGGACATTTGAAGGAGATTATTATATAATGACTAAATTAGGTAGATGGATACGAATACATATTCTACGGCAATCCGAGGGGTACATAGAATGAACGTCGTTTTTCTCAAATAAAAAAGCACCTTGGAACAATCGGATAAGCCCAAGTGGGGCAATCACGGGGTCATATATTCCATCAATGAAAAATCCACCACCACCGCCGAAACCACCGGCGGGACGATATGAATACGACGGAAACATATCAAAAATGAAAGTTATGAAGGTGTGTTTCAAATGTGGTAGCATGGTTGACACATATACCAAAGCAGAATTGGATGCCCGCTCAGAGATATTTAGAGAACGGGCAATCCAGAGAAACACCAAACAATATTTTGACGAATTAACAGGGAGCAAGTAAATGAACCAAACGCTAAATGTATTAGATTCCACCGGTAAAATGATAAAGGTTGAGGTCACGTCTGACGTGTACAAATATGTACACCAACTTGAATACGCAATAAAATTTCCAATCCGGAGTAAAATCTGAGAGTTATATCCAGATAGGTTCACCAATGATAAAGCATAGTTTGAGCGAGGTCACACGAACCGAAGAAATTATAAATTGTACTTGCGATAACTGCAATGCGGAGTTACATTACGCAGAAAGCTCCATCAAGAGTGGATTTCAATATGATGGGGCATTGCACATGACATTCCATGGTGGCTGGGGAATGTATCATGACAATATGACATCTCACTGGCCGATTGAAGGAATATTCTGTGAGAAGTGTGCAGACAAATTAGTTGAAGCCTTTCCAATATTTGAAAAGATTATGGAAGGCGAAAACCACGAGGGATAAATTATGAAACTTACAGTATTAGGAGAAGGCTCGGCTTTCTCACAAAATTATTTCAATACCATGTACACGCTTGAAGCGAAGAATGGGAAACGTCTGGCGATTGATTTTGGCTCAGATGCAAAGTGGGCATACAAAGAAGCGGGTCTCGGACTCGGAGATATTGATGCCGTGTATATTTCACATTTACATGGTGACCATATCGGCGGCCTTGAATGGCTTGGATTTGCAACATACTTCAACCCAACACTCCCAAGACCAACGATGTATTTGGCAGAAGATTTGGTAGCACCCCTTTGGAACAATGCACTATCTGCAGGCATGGGTTCACTTCAAGGGAAGATTTGTAAACTTGACGACTTTTTCAATGTCAAGGCAATGAACGTAAACAAGGCGGTTAATTGGAACGGTATTAAACTGCAACCTGTGCAGACAATTCATATTATGAACGGCTTTCAGTTCGTTCCATCATATGGATTATTGATTACCGAGAACGACAAGACTATTTTCTTGACGCTTGACACCCAACATGCACCATATCAGATTCAAGACTTTTACAACATGGCAGATGTAATTTTCCATGACACCGAGTACTTGTACATGGATGGTAAGCCGCTGAAATCAGGGGTTCATGCACACTATGAAGATTTGCGTACACTCCATGAGAATACCAAATCAAAAATCTATCTGTCACATTATCAAGATGCTTTGCGTGTTGACATGACCGACGAAGATGTTCAAGCTCATGGGTTCAAAGGCATTGCCCGCATGGGTGACGTGGTGGAATTCTAAATGACCAGTCCCTTTGAAAAACTATTTCCGGATGATGGATTGCCAATTCCGGTGGGTTGTAAGTTGGTACACACTCAAGAGATTGGTGATGAAATAATATCATATTCATTCACCACCAGATATGGTGTGGTCAACACATATGAATCAAACGAATCTGGTGGATGAAATATTGTAAGTATTCAATTCCCAGATGGATATTTGATTGATGTAGATGAATTACTAAAGGAGAAATAAAATGGCAGAAAAACCAATACCAACAATGTTGGTTATCAAAGCACAACAATATTTGGGAACATCCGGACTTGATTTTTTGCGAGAAGCGAAAAATTCCGGAAAGGGATGGCACCCCAATCATGGAACGCAAATAACTGGATTTATGAAATCTTCAGGCGATTGTCAAGGGTGGACTGACCAAGACTATCTTGATTCATGGGTTGCCTTAGTTGAATTGTGTATAAAATAATGCACCCTGAATATTACAACAAGCCTGATAGATGTCCTAAATGTGGAGCATCAAATGTAGAGCGTAAAAACACGGCACCCAGTAATATGGAATATGACATGGGTAGAACTTGGTACGAATGCCACTCATGCAATTTTACTGAGGATGTTACGATAGAGTGGGCGGGTGGCTCCGGCGTACCCGAAAGTGATTGGTGGTCATTGACCAAATATCCTATATCGTATTGGCAAAACTTAATAGACCTCAATTTAGGAATAATTTCAGAGCATGAAGAATCAATTGAAAGCTGTGAACGCAACATCCACGTTGCAAAGATGAAACTTTTGGAATTGGACGTGGTGAAATAATGCAATACTTCATTCTACTTCCAGGCGATACCACGAGCGACGCCATGAATTCATCAAATATATTGGGTGAGGAATCACTTGGAAAATTCATATACGACGACGGGTTCAAAGCATTGAATTATATAGTTGATAAGCACCCCGAGGTTATTCAAGATGTTACAATTTTGGATGAACAGGGTAAATCATATGAAGTGATGGATTTTTTAGATTTGGTAGAAAATTGGAAAGTGTATAAATAATACTTGCATTTGGGTATCACATAGGTTAAGTTACATGCAATGAAATGGTTAGACTTTATAACGAGCAGAATATCAGATGACCCCACTATTGTGTGGTTGCTTGAAAACGCAATCCTACTTGGAATATGGATTGCATTTTTATTTTTGCTTAAATTTCTTGCTGACAGTTGGGCTACAAAAGAATTGAACAAGTATAAGAAACCAAAGTCATTGGATGACAAATATAAGGACGTGTAAATGAAACGTGAAAATTTTAAATGGCGCAAAGAATTGCGCAGAGAAGAAGCAGAGGAACGTAAAGTAGCACGTTCAAAACGAAGCACTGAGAAGCAGATTGCTCTCATCAAAACCCGCCGTGGAAATTCTAAAAAGGAATTGACCCGACTGCAGGAGTTAATCTCCACCAAATAATCATGGACATCGGTAGCAAATCAAAATGGCCAGCACGCCAACTATCAAACTTTGCGGTATCTCCGTTCGTGTTTGATAATGTTGTATGCGCAAGCATGGAAGGATTCATTCAAGCGTTAAAGCGTAAGGATGAGGGCATTCAACACTATGGATGTATGCTTGTTGGTATCGGCGCAAAGCGTTGGGGTTCGGGTCCTAAGTGGTGGAACCGGCCACAGCATAAGCAACTGTTTTGGAAAGGCGTCGGCTTTGAAGCACACGGCGACCAACACTTGCGATTAATCGAGGGTGCCCTGCGTGCTAAATTCACACAGCACGACGGAAGCAAGCGAGCGTTGCTTGCAACCAACGACTCAAAACTTACACACAATATTGGTAGAAATAACAACACGTCGTTGAAAAAATCTGATTTCTGCCGCTTGTTAATGAAGATACGAACCGAACTACAAAACGAGGAAATGTAATGCAGTACGAAGATTATGACCGACTTGAAGAGGAAGAAAAGACTCTTCCCAAGAAACGACTTGGACGGAGACCACCTAAAAAATCATGGTCGGAAATGAATAAGGCGACGAAGAAAAAAGAAACAAAAAAACGCCTTCAAAAGAAAAGGAAAGAAAGTGAAAAAGCTTAGTAGAGCAACTTATGTTGGACTCATGTGGGGCATAATTACTATTATGGCGGGCATCACAATTACAGCCTGTGTTTCCAACCAAGGCAGTGAGCGAGAGAGAGGCGTGCGAAACATTCTAAACCGACAGCGTGCTCCTGAAATGTTCAAACCAATTAAAATGTCTTCTGCAACATATCCATCATGGGTAATCTATCAAGACACCCTCACAGGTGTGAAATATATTATAGATGGTGCTGGAAGAGGTCAAACGATGACGAGGTATTGGGATGATTAAGATAACGCAATTGCAAGCAAAGTGCATTATGGTCATTGAACTGCTTTCAGTAGTAGCATTATTTGCAATGGTATTCATGGGTGGCAAATAATGACCCGCCGTGACCGAATAGCGCAGAACGTAAATTGGGGATTGGTAGTGATTATTTTCATTATCATAGTTATGATGTTCCAAAGCTGTGAAAATCCAATGGTGGAATATACCATTGAAGTTGACCCTCAATTGGAGCAGGACTCCAATGGATACTTTCACATGACCCTTGACAATAATAGATGGCAAACTTTCAACCGGTTCACCGGACATGTTTACCGAGAGGGTAAGCCCGTTGAAAACATACGAGCAGAATGGGAAAGCGATTTCTATTGGGTCATTTCAGACACCGCCGGATATGTGGTTGACTATGCATATACGGACGACTTGACATATATTGCCATTGACACGAGTTACATATATTTTGGTGAGGAAGTATTCCTTGTACCAATTATCAATCCGGTATCATTGTCAAATGCGGATGGTGAGTTCAACACAATATTTGCACCGGTCTTGACACAGCGTGGTGATACGGTCAGCGTCTATGTAAACGTATTGAATGATGGTATTAATTTTAACGTAATTTTAGACTGACGGAGATAGAAAATGGACTTTGACAATGAAGATGATTTTGTATTTGTATTGTGTATAATGATGGTGATTTGGATAATATTTAGTTAGGAGATAGAAATGGGAATATTCGGTTGGGCTTTTGAAAAAGTATGTGATTTTATAGATTCAGTTAGTTCGTATGAAAGCATATTTTACTGCACACGATGTAAAAAAGACACAACTCACAGATGTATTGAAACGATGAATTCCTACAATATGACCGACACACAGGCATGGTGCAACACATGTGATAGAAAAAATATAGGAGATGGAGCATAAATGGGACTTAAATATTTAGGTTGGAGAATCGGCCAAGCAATGAAAGAAACGTGGGATGATATCACCGAACCCAAAAAGTTCAAAGAACATTGCAGTGACTGTGGACGAAAAACCGACCACGTTATATCCGAAGATTTTTATGGTGCCGGTTCGGACACCTATCAAATATGTCAAAGCTGTGGCAAAAGGTCATCGGCATACTAATGGACAAAGATTTAAAGAAGGTTCACACCATTGTGGCATTGATGAATGCAATGCTACTCAGCGACACACCGCTTGACATCGGAACGATGGAAGAGATAGGTGAGATTTGGAAAGCAATGGATAGAGTGGAAATCAAGTTAAATTCATACAACAAAATACAAGGAGAAAGACATGGAAAAGAAGACAGTAGCAAAGAAAAAAGCTACACCTGTAGTAGCTAAGAAGAAATTCAAAACTCAGGACTGGGCAGTTATCGTGGTAATCGCATTGATATTTCTTAGCGTTTATGTGACCAAACTGTAAACACGATAAAATTTATATTAAATTTTATTATGTTATATTGAGCATATAAATGCGGTCTTTGATATTTATATATGAATACAGACACATACAACCATATATAAATATCGGAGACTCCCACGATGGCCTTGACTGAGAATGAGAAAAAAACATTAATAGAAGTGGTTACACTGGCAACAGCCACTTCAAATGATAAATTGATAACATCTATTGAAAAACAAACGAAGGTCAATACTCAGCTATTTGATGAACTGAAGGTTCAGACCGGCGAGTTAAAACTAATCACGGCGAAGGTCACCAATGGAATGAGCAGTAACATATCTCTCATTAAAGCGGACGTTGAGAAAATAGTAAAAGACACATCGGACAAGGATGGAATATTGCCCAAATTGTATTCTACTATCAAGTATGCCTGAGTCCCAGGAGTTGGAAGCATTGTTACGATTGTGGGTATTATATACTTAATTGTCAGCAGTAGTGGAGCAGTAGCAGGACAATAAATAAAAAAGGTTACATCACAAATGAAAGTTATGAATATTAATGGCGTAGCATATCAAATACTACGTGTTTATCCATACATAGAAGAGCACAACATTGCAGTCTATACACGGACTGGAAATTATGAAGTCACTATAAAAAATGACAAGATACAGCAATTGTATTTTTGTGATAGGATTCAAGACGCTGAATTTTCCGACGCTACTGAGACTAAGAAATTAGAATCGGTGGATATCCTTGCTTAGCCGATATAAAAAAGTTTGGGTCTGCAGGTCTTGCACCGCCGAGGCGGCGTGCGTCAAAATTCATGAGGATTACTATGAGGTTATTCTTAATAATCCAGGTGAAGAACGTATAGGCAGTCTCATCCCACTTACCGTAAATGAGCAAGCGTGCTCCAAAGACTTCAAGTGTGTATCACATGATGAATTTAAAGAGGCAACACATGGTCTTAAACCTTAGCAAACTACAAAGTGATAGCCTACCCTTGCTCATGCTATGGGTGGCCTACAAGGGCGCATTTAAGAACGGTATGTTCACTAAATTTGCGGACTATGCAAGCTCAATGCCATTTTTACTGACATTCACAATTTTTGATATCTTGGTGATTGGTGCAATATTCACAGGACTGATACATTTAGTAAGGGAGCAGTATGGCGTACAAACAGATTAGAGAATGCCTCAAGTGCAAGCGACATATGATTAATGGCAAGCTTACAGGCTACAATAAAGATTTTTCAAAGTGTGAGCACCATTGGATGGGAATATCCATCCAAACGTATAATGCAGATGCAATAACAATGGACCACCTTCACGAGATGTTCAGTAATTTAGCGATTAAATTCCCCAAGGCAAAATCAAGTTGGGTTGCACCCGTTGGATACACCACAACTTTCACAGTTCCAAAGAATAGACCAACTCAATACAACACCTCACTTCGTTATCATCAAGGAATTGTCGTAACAGCATCGCAGGGCGTTGGACTTCTTCCGGCTAATATCACATAAAATGACTAAATATCAAAAAATTCAGATGTGCAAAGAATGTCCTATTTTTTGTCATTATATTGGAGATGAACTTTATGCTAAAAGCGAATGCCCAAGTGGTGCTATCCCAAATTTAGAAGTTGTTGGTAGGCATGAACTGCCCGAAGATACGTTAGAAGAACGAATGATGAATTGACCTAAGAAACTTTAGGTAAAATCACCTTATGGTTATGAAGGAACCCAAACTTACTTCGCCATAATCCGGACGCCCAAGCATTTTTTTGAGAGGCCGCTTTTGGTTCCGGAGTATATCCAAATTCCCAACCATTGCTAATATGATTGTGAGACCAATATCCACCCAAGTCAACCTTTGTTTTCAAATCAATTTCAGGGTGATACCGTTCCCATATGGTAATCCGTGTTACCATACCCGATTCCGAGTGATGACATAATAACCCTCAACATTATACACGTAAACTTCAGAACTTGAATAGTCCTTCATATCATCGGCTACATTATCATAGGTCATTTGCGCACCTTCAAATGTCAAGACATCTGTAAAATGAAGACTGTCCGTAATAAAAGCGAAAGCTTTCTTGGCAGTACTAAAAGTTCTGAGATGACCATCAATGGTATGTCTTATATTGTATACGTTTTTCATTTTGTCGGTTCCTTATCTACATAATTACCAATGAACATTGAATCCTTGGTGTCATGAAAATACACTTCAATCTCAATGGGACCCTCGTATATTTCCTGTTCAGCCGACATATCAGCATTGTACTTTTTAAGCAATGCTTTGAGTTCATCTAAAAATTCTTGTTTCATGTCATACCTCTTTTATGGATTAAAAAAGCAAAGTACATAACTGGTATATGGTTCACAGAAAACATGCTCGTTTTCAAGCATTTGCGCTTCCCACGTTGGGTTGCCCTTGCGGCCAGCTTCAATGGCAAATTCCTCACCACCGAAAAATTCACCCGCTGATACACAGTAAGCCCATTCATACGGGCCTTCTTCCCAACACACAGACCAATTCTTTCCGTAACCCCGTTGTTCAGATTCATCTGGACTCCAAAGATATACATATTGGGGCGAACCGCCCATCTGCGTCTGGAGTTTGGATATGACTTTATGAACTGCGCTTGCCATGCCCCGAGGTGTTTTTGCGGTTTTGATTGACATAAGTAAATCTCCTCTTAGTGTTTCTTAACTTCAATTACGATGCCTTGGGAAGTCTTACACATGTGACAGTCACGACAATCCATCCGACATTGGATGCCACCCTCAGTGAAAACTTCAACCGCATTGAAGGAGTTTCCATTGTTCTCTTGGGTGAAACCTGAAAAGTTGATTCCCGCCACTTCAGAGAGCTTGGAAAAATCAAGGTCGCTTCGGGCAGAGTAGGTGTAAGTCTTAATTCCATGAGACCGGAGAATCACGGCAATCATGGTCAGCTTATCAACATCAGCTTGGCTCGCAAAATCACCACTCTCATTCATTCTGAGATATTTAATTGGGGAACGTTTGCGGCTGGCAATACCAACGACGGCTTCAGCAAATTCAGACGCTGAAGTTTCACGCCATAAAATTTCTTGACGGTCACGGTAGGGCTTTACTTGGGGATATTGAATTTCAGCTTTCATTGCGTAGCAATCTTTGGCGACCGCACACAAGCCTAATTCCTTAGCAACACAAGTGGTGGCAGAACCCATGTTAAAAATCAGGGTGTCTTTTCCAATCTTCATGTTGCCATTTGAAAAGTGTTTCGTTAAATTCATTTGGGAGTCCTCTCTCATTACGCTATTAATTTAACCTATTGAGGGGCCAAGTGCAAGTCATTTTACCACCTTGGGATAATTTTCTTTAGGTCTTCCAGTTCAGGGGTTTCAGCAATCGTAATTGTTCTGCGCAACACTTTGTAGATTTTCAGCAAAGCATCCCTATCAGCTTCAACCTCATTGAAATATTTCATCACTCGTTCAAATGGTACTTCGCCCTCAGTTCCTTTGACTGCCTCTTCCACGTCAAAAATTTCATCCATTAAACTCATTAGAATGCTCCTGTTATTGTGCAGTCTACATCATCGGCGGGGTCAGCTTCAAGTACATCTGCATGGTCAACAAGAGCCTTTTCAATCGCCGCTTCCATAATATCATGGTCTGTCAATTCAACATTGACTGTTAAATTTTCACCATCGTTTCTTGTGAATTCAACCGTAGTTTTAATTTTCATACTACCGGCTCCTTATCAATTGGGTCATTATTGGGAAACCACATTAATGCTACAGCGACTGCAATAACTGGGAAAAGCCAATGTACAAACATTCCGGCACCGAATACAAATCCGGCACCAAGCAAATACAATTTTTGTAAGTGTCGGCTATGTGAAAGTTCTTTCATTGTCATTCTTCACCGTCCTTCGGGAGTTCCCGTGTTATTGAATTCCAATACATTGCACCAAGCAATGTTAAAATGACAAAGGTGAGTGCCCACCCGTCACTAAATAATTCTTTGATAAGCACATGTATCATAATCAATACAAATCCTATCACAAATGTGAGTCCTAATTTTTTGAATTCAGTCATCATGAGTTGTTCGCCTCTTCGTCGGTCATTAGGTGACTTGCCAAATTGTCAAAATTATCAGTCATTTTTCATATCCTCCGAGATTGAAAACATTGGTTTAAAAAATGTGATTTGAAGGTTGGTGTCCAAGTCCCAAAGCAACCAGACCACTGAAGTATCGCAATCATTTGCTACCATATAATTCCACCCGTTCTTGGTTCCCACTAAAGCGGGAGTTTTGCCTATGATTGTATAGTCACCATTAAGTCCAAGCGGGTCACTTGGTGCCATGTATGAATCCACATAACGCACTTCAATATCATCATTCACAGGAATCAAGGTGAATAATGTAGTAAGTCCAAACACTAATAAAATTGAACCTATGATTATAGTAAAAAATGGAAATTTCGGGTTTTCAATGTTTGGGTCTCCGCTCCACCAGTTCATGTTGTCTCCTTTGGAAACGCAGATTCATACAATCCAATTGCATGTTCATACGCTTTTGTTGGTTCAAGATATACTCGTGTTATCCGAGACATATCACATTGCATTTGTAAATCGGATTGTGCTTGAGCAAGCCCTTCATATATTTCAGACTCTGCTTGTTTGTAAAGCAGTCGGTCACCGTCGGGTTCGCCAGTTTCATGCAACGAACTAATGACCCCACGGTACTTACCACTTTTGGTTTCTTTTATCCAACCTATGTATTCAGTTTCAACCATTTAAAGCCTCTATTATTTGTTGTGCAAATTCTATTGTCTTGTCTTTTTCATAAATTATATCCGCACCCTTGCCACTGAAAATGTCACATCTGGTCTTAGCATGTACAGTCAGAACGGGCTTACCATCTTCATCATATAACACGATGCCAGGGCTATTTCCTTTTTTCATAGTAAGTTTGGTCATCGGTTCGCTCTCCTAAATATTAAATAGCACATTCCAAATCCAAGGACTACAAATGCTCCAATATATAGCAAATCACTTGGCATTTTTAGCATCATTTTTGTTGAGTACCCGAGCGAGCTTATTCGCTTCAGCTTTATAATACTCCCATTCAACAACGGCACCAAACATTCCACCAAACCCAAGCGGTGCGATTCGGGTGTCAATGATATCCCAACCTTCGCCCCTATGGCCTCTGATTACTTGATAGCGTTTCATCATATTCTGTCTCTCTCTTCAGGAGTGAGGAACATATCAGCAAAGTACCCGCCGATTTCCATTTCATCATTCATGCCAAACCAACCCTGAAATTTGATTCCATCCCAAGCTTTGAAATCGCCATTTTCCATCTCGACGACGGTAAACTTGTTTCCCCTTGCGATGTCTTGCCAGTCACTAAAATCGTTATACATGTTTGAGTCTCCTTTTCTCATACGCTACTAAGTTAATAGCACACGCATCCTATGTCAAGCGATTTCTATCAACCTTCGAATCTTTTGTTTGACCGCTTCAAGTTGGACTTCAGCCTGATGCTGTTTGAACATTAAATCTTTAAGCGTGGAGTTGTCCTCATGAATTGTGCCATCATCACGGGCAAGGAACCAAGTATCAGCTTTGGTGGGGTCGGGAAGTAAATCAGTTATTTCAACAATTTCCCTTAGCTTTTTGGGAGTCATTCCACTCATGATGCTGTCCTTGCTTGGTATTTTTCAACTTGAGCTTTAATGTAAGCGTCGTATCCTTCAAGCGTTGGAGCATATCCTGCCCGCTTCAAATCACGTTTGATACTGGCGGCGACATAACCCTTTGACTTTAAAATCTCTCCAGGTGATTCCCCAGAGTCAATGCGACCAAAGTATTCTTCTACTGTGAAATTCTTAATCAGAAAGGTGATGAAGCTACCCTTGTCTCGGCCACGATACTTGAAGCGTGCTACGAAGGTGAAGTCTCCCCAAGTCTTAGCATTTCCTGACTTGTCATAGCTCACATACATTCCATCAATACGGAAGTTTTCTCTCTCAAAGTTCATGTGTTCTCCTTTTCTCATGCCTTAATATAGTGATACACTGCACTTGAGTCAAGTCTTTTCTTCAATTAAAAATAATCCTTGCGGACTGGCATAATAATAATATATTATAGACGATGAAATATAAACAATACAGATTAGGCGGTTGCTACGTGGGTATGTGCCTTATAGAAAATGGTAAGGTAAAATATTTCAAGGATGTTAATGATGTCGCATGGGTCAGTCCGGCACTGGGGTGCAAACTCATGTGCTGTGAACAATCCAACCGCAAAACTATTAAAGAGGTGAAGGAGCTTGGGTTCCCATGAGTTATAAACAATACAACGGGCACATCTGCATCGGGTACGAATGCATGTTTCTTAATGGAATTCGGATAGCCAGAAAGAAAAAAGAGGTAATGGGTGACCACGGCCTTGATTGGCACCTACTTGAATCCCAATGCGACGCACCATGGACATGCCATCCAAATTCTCTATCCATTCAAGAGTCAGAGGATTTGATAAAATGGATACGAATAACGAGCTAATGCAATACAAGCAACGCAGACAGTGCTATTGTAAAGATTGGATATGCAAGAGTGTGAACGGTCGGATAACTACACGCTATGGTAATGATATGATTATGGGAGTTCGTGGGGAATTAGAAGAATCTACCTGCCCGCTAAGAGAGAACTTCAAAACGTTATATGATGGACACGAGACGGTGGAGTATAATTTTGTTAGCAAAATATAAACAATACAGGATATGCACAAACTGCATAAATGTGGAGTGCATCAGTCTCAACGGGCACATGGCAATACAGGTTATTGAGCGATGCCGGTCATGGATGCCATCCAATAATGAAGAGGCGTGTCCAAACAATTTCAGTAACTTCAAATTCAGAACAACCCGAGACGAAATAGAAATTCGGAGGTTGATACATGAATTACAAGCAATATAAACTATGCATGGAATGCGGGAACGAGTGCTTAACGAAAAACGGAACAGCCGGTTATATAAAGAATGGCGACAACGAATATATGGGAACCGGAACAGCATTCAAGCACTACGCAGAGAATTGCACCAAGCCCAAAAAATGGGTACACATTACAATAAAGGAAATGTATGAATTCACCGCTACACCCCTACCAAATGGAACACTCGCCTAAAGGCGGAACTTCCCAAGTGAGGTATAAGCACACAAAGTCTGTCCATTTAAAAATGGACAGAATAACAGCATGACCTACCGACAATATCGGATATGTAAAGGGTGCAACGATAAGCCTCAATGGCCATCGCAAGAGTGCGTATTCCTAAATGGTAAGGTAGCCTATTACAAAGAAGATAATCAATGGTGGACGACCAAAGATGGAATACAAGATTATCATTGCGAACGGGACATAAGCTTAGTCTCAATATCAATAGGGGAAGTCCGTGAGTTATAGACAATACCACAAATGCAAATGCGCCTTGGGCGTCGTCATCGTAGATTGCGTATATCTGAATGGCATTCGAATAAGCCATGTCACGAATATTACTTCACCAAAGCTATATGATGACGAATCAGAACAATGCGTAGACCCTGAGAATCTACAACCCGTAGCAATCAAGGAAGTGCGAGACCACCATTTACTGGGTAAGATATTCGGATGAAGTATAAGCAATATAAAATATGCACCTGCTTGGGCTATTCGTGTATATTCCTAAATGGGGAAATACGGATGAATTATTTACCAAGTAGATATTTGCGGAATGATGGTCATGAGGGCGCACTGCGAATATGTAAAATGCGACCAAATGATAAGCCAATAGTAACAAAACTGTGGGACGCCACAGTATGGGAAGCTGAAAATGAACTATAAACAATATACATTATGCACGAAATGTAAAACGTGGAAATGCATTCAATTAAATGGTCAGCGGGTATATAGAAAATGGGATAAGTGGCAAACAACTGCACCAACAGATGATGAGTGTAGCGGGGAGACCAAGTACGCCTCGGTGCCAATTAAGCGAGTGAAGGAATTGACCCGTGGCATATAAACAATGTAGATTATGTACGTGTGAGAGAAGCCTATTCCTTATTCGGAATGGCAAAAAATTGGTCATAGAATCAAAAATAGCCTGCTCGTTATGCCAAAAGGCGGACTTCAAACATATAACGATTAAGCGGGCAAAGAATATAAAGGAAACGTATGACCGACTATAAGCAATACAAATTATGTAAATGTTCGGGTGCCCTATGCATAAGCAAAAATGGAAAATTGGTCAGCACTGATAACTCCTTCCGGAAGTGCCAAGGCGGCGGACTGACCCGACAAATGACAATACGAGAAGCTTACAAATTATTAAAAGAGATATACAGTTTTGACCCAATATAAACAATACCGATTATGCACAAAATGCGGATGTGAATGCCTTATGCTAAACGGGCGGCTTATTCGGTCAACACCTGATAGAACGCCAAATTGCATGTCTGGGATATACAAAGCCATCACGATTAAGGAAGGCAAGAATGTATAAGCAATATAAATACTGCATGTGTGATGACCGCCGGTGCGTCTTTTTAAATGGTCGCCGACGAATGATATATAAAGACCACTGGACTGAATTAAAAGAGGGGCACCCAGGAGAAGTGAGTGAACCTCACGAGTGGTGCAACGGGAAGACGCACACGCCAACTGCCATTTGGGTCATCAAGGCACTTTACATATCGAAGCGGATATGACTCAGTATAAGCAATATCAAATATGCAGTGAATGCGAGGACTATAAATGTCTCACTCTGAATGGAGAACGCCAATATTTTCAGCGCAAGCGGATACAAGCGTGGTATCATGCTCAAGATAATTGCGGGAGTGATAAGATGAATCAACAGCAAATATCAATCAAGCATGTGAATGGACAACTGAAGCATGAAGTATAAACAATATAATACTTGTGATTGCATCGGGGGTCACTGCATATCATTAAATGGTCGGAGAATATACTTTGAATCAAAGGAAGCGGATGTTATATTGGAAAACGTAACACTTCCATATCCAACTTGCTTTAAAAGCGGGGATGTTATGTCAATCTCAGCGGCTGACGACTTGCTTAAATGGAAGGGCGAAAAGTGAGACAATGTAATATAGAATACAAGCAACTCAGGCAATGTGATGCGTGTAAACGTTTTATATGTTCGTCGCTGAATGGCGTCCGATATGAAAGGGTGGATAAAGACCAATATCCCATGCCAACAATATCCACAGTAAAAGTCAATGATGACTGTCGAAAAGCTGATTGGGAATTGCAAAGAGTGACGGATGTTCACAAGAGTAATTATGAATGAGTATAAACAATGGCGTCGCTGTGAATGCAAGAAGTATTTATGTTTATCACTGAATGGTGTCCTACAAGCACAGAACGCCAAACTTGGATTTATGACATATTTTAATAATTGGGATGAAAAGAATTATGATAACAAGTGTAAGAAGGCCAACTGGAAGGTAACTCGAATTGGGACAGTATAAACAATTCAAAGATTGTGATTGTCGCTTGGGTGAATGCATTCTGCTTAATGGAGAACGATATGCATTTAGGCACAAACGGAGATGGCGTAAGATTCTTAATGAATTGCGGGCGTGCCCTGATATGAATGGAAAGCCTATAACGATTAAGGAAGCAAATGCAATACAAACAATATAAACTGTGTAATGAATGTGATAAGAAGGGCTGTTTATTTTTAAATGATAATAGATACGCAATGTTTGCTCTTGGCCAATGGCTATATGCTACGCCAACATGCGACTTAGATTATATCCTATGCACGGTCAATCACAAATTTGCCAAATTGATAATAAGTAAATTACCATATGAACTATAAGCAATACAAGATGTGTGAATGCTCGGCGGCTGTTCTGCTCATGAAGAATGGACAACAGCATTTCACTGAAAATTATGAAGAGCATTGCCGGAGGTGTATAGTGAGGGTGCCCCAACATGTATCAATACAACAGGCAGAAGATAGAATGCCGTGTTGGACTTGCTTCGAATGGCCGTGCGTATGTTAATGCAATACAAGCAACACACTCATTGCGAATGCAAGTACAGTATCTGTTGGATATTGAATGGCAACGTATATTCAAGGTTATCTAAATTGGGACTGTTTACTTATGAGGATGAGGGCGTATGTAGTGCGCCACTCGCAGAACGTGAGAAACGCCCGATGACTCGTAAGGAAATAGATTATCGTGAAGTATAAGCAGTATCATAAATGTATGTGCCAATGGTCACGAGGCTGTATAGTTTTGAATGGCGTCCGGATAGCATTGATGCGACCCGACCAAACGTGGTTAGTTTCAGTAGCGGCTCAAGATTGTAGTGATACAAAATCGGATAGGATACTAATAAAAATAAACGAAGTACCGGAAGTGAGAGATGGACTTGGCCGCATCATATAACAGTATAGACGTTGTACGAAATGTCGTAATTACTTTTGCTACTCATTGAATGGTACAAGATACGCATGGTGGTCTCAAGAGCGAGATGAAATGTCAGTAGTTGAGGATGACCCCGAAACAGAATGCAAGGACGCTGAATTTGAATTTGTGAATGTAAAGGAAGTGAAGCATGGCATATAGACAATACAGAGTATGCTCGTGTGAGTCGTTTACATGCACTTCATTGAATGGCATAGTATATGAGTATTTTGATAATCTAACACATATTGTGCCGACTAACAAAGATATGCCAGACAACTGTAGACCCGAAGCGGATTGTAGAACGGTAAGAATAAAGGCAGTATTATGAGATACAAAATATCAGAATATAAGCAATACAATATATGCAAGAACTGCCATCTGTCATATTGTATAACCAAGAATGGAATAATAGTCATGCAACACATTTGGGCGGCAAGAACTATCAAGTTTCCTTACACGTCAATTGATGATTCACGATGTCCTGATAAGCTGTTTAAGCCAATGACACTAAAGCATACTATTGAAGAGTATGGAAAGTATTTTGATGTTTAATAATCAATCTTCGTTACGAAGCACTATAAGGTACAAACAATACCAATTATGCTCCAAGTGCAAAAATAAAAAATGCATCTGGATGAATGGCAAGCGGCTGTACATGAACAATGAAGTAGCTTGGTTTCGTGCGCCCAATGATGGTTGTATTTATGGTCCGACGTTTGAAATGATAACAGTCAAGGACTTTGAAGAACGCCTGAACGCCCGAGCTTTTATTCAAGTCACATAATGTACCGACAATACAAAATTATAAAAGGCGAGAACTACTGTGTTACATTGAATGGACGCCGCAACTTGCATTTAGTAGCCGGAGATAAGTGGCTTGTATTGAATGAATTATATAATATGTGTGAGGGGTGTCCTGAATTGATGAAGCGAGCGGTATCCATTGGGGAGGTCAACAATTTGCCAATGGAACCCAAGTCTTGGTGAATCATTACGCCGCCATGGAACGCCAATAGAACGCCTTTAGTGGCATTTCTTGGTACGCTGATACTTATTGTATAGATAAGGGTACAATATATATACCTATATATATGAAGAAAGGCACCTGCCCAAACATAAAACTCTTTTCCGCCGGAATTAAAACTACAGAGTTATAGGTAGAGTTTTATGTAGGCGTCCCACCAGTTTTATGTAGAGTTTTAACAAAGGAGAGTTTTAATTATGGAAAACACATCTAAATGAAGTAAGGGTCACGACCCATACCGACACAAACCAATCCCATTTAAGGACTGCCAAGAGGCCATTATGCACACTGAGTCGATGAAACAGGCGGCTGAGTATCTTGGCGTCGCCTACGTTACGTTTCGCAAATACGCTATAAGATACGAAATTTGAACGCCGAATAAATCGTCAGCAGGAATAGCCCGTACAAGGAAGACGCACTGAACCGGTGCCGCCATCCCAGGTCGTCCTGAGCACGTCAAATTCGGCCTCAAATTGCTACGTGAGGGCAAGTTAGCTATGTGTTGTAATTCGTGTGGATATGAGGAGACAAGAGAGCACGACGGCAAGATGCCTATTATGCTATCCTTCAAGGACAACGACGAAAAGAACTACGCCGCCGAGAATTTGGAAATGCTTTGTTTGAATTGTTACTTCATGGAATGAACCCGCAAGCGTAAACATAAGCACAACAGGCTTGAGAGGTTTGAGACGCCCAAACAGGAGATATCTACTGAAGGCGTTCTGGAGCAGGACACCCCTTCTGGGGATGATATGATGGAAGAGCTTGGCGGTCGTCTGATTGACCTTTTTAACCGTAGCTAATGACCACTCCATAATATTTCATTTGATTCCTATTAAGTGAGTCCGACGCCTTGCGACGCCGGAGTTCACTCTTCTCTTGGGCTTTATACTCTCCGCCTCATGCGGGTGCCCCTGAGTCGAAACGCTCATGAGGCGTCTCTTAGGCAGGCAGAATATACATACGAATATACATATATACAAGCTAAATCCGTAGAAACTGTTTACGACTTCCAACGATGCCACTGGTTAGCCCCAAGTCTTTAGCGGCGTCCTTTATACTTTCATATACAACGCCGGTGTTTAAGTCCTTTATTCTAACAGTTTGAAGACCAACGGTTACAATGTCTCCAATCTCATGCTCTTCCCAGCCGCCACCATATGTGCTATTGGATAGTGGGACGCCTTCAGCCTTTGAACACTTAGCTTCTATTAAACACACGAAAAAAGAAAATAAATAGCTTGACATTGTGCCACCTGGTGCTTAACTTAAAAGGCTATAGGCGTCCTGATTTTTTTCAGCCACCATAGCATAGTAAGTTAAGACGCCACGGCACCAATGTCAAGCTTTTTCTTTTCCCTTGCATATGGGCGTCCCGCATGTTATATTATAGTGTGAGGGAGAGAGTGCGCCTAACGCCCCCTGTCGTCTTATAAGTTTTTTTAGACGAGACGACCTTCCCCGTTGGGCACCCTTCGCTCCCTCACTCCTCTAAGTTAACATTCTACAACGCCAATGTCAAGCACTAAATAAAGAAAAGAATTAGCTTGACTTTGTGCGACGCCAGGGTTACCTTCTGGGATATACCAGACTTTATTTTTGCCGAGCAGTATAGCCTTGTAAGTTAACATCCAGGAGGCGCATATGCAAGCTTTTTATTTATTTATTTTAATGCTTGACACCGCCCTTGTATATCATTATATTGGTAGCGTAAGGGAAAGGAACCCACGATGATGAAATCAGTAACAGAGTTAAAGCAGGAGTTGTCAATCGACCTGACCGGTCCACAGGGAAACGCCTTCTATTTGATTGGCATGGCTGAGAAGCTTGCTAAGCAATTGGATTTGCCCGCCGAAGTGGTATTGGCTGAGATGACTGCTGGAGATTATGAGACTTTGGTTGAAACTTTTGAAGGCTACTTCGGTAGCTTCGTAACGTTATACAGATAGGGAGATACAAATGAGTTACATGACCCAAGAGCATAAGAAGGAAATCAACGCCAACCTGAAGCCCATCCTGAAGAAGTATGGAGTGAAGGGGCGTCTGGGTGTTAACCACCACAGTGTCTTAGTACTGAATCTATTCAGTGGCAAGATAGATTTCATGGAGTCTTACAACCGCATGGGCAGGATACTAACCAAACGCCGTTATGGGAGCGACGCCCAATATCAGGACGCCACACGAGACCAAGTGAACATCTTCCATACTGACCGTTGGTATGATGGAGAGGCCAAGGCGTTCTTCGCTGAGGTCTTACCAATCCTGAACGGCGCAAATACGAGCCGTGAGAACTTTGATGAGTCTGATGCGATGACTGACTACTTCCACGTTGGCTGGTATGTCAATGTTAATGTTGGACGTTGGGACAGAAATTATGAGGTGACCGCATGAAGTTAATCGACGGACAGAAATATGACCTTGGAGCAACCTTTGGAATTTGGAATGCTAAGGGTGGAGTTTTCATTTGCGGAAACACTTGGGTATATAAAGAAAACACAAAATTTAGGAGTGCATAAATGAGCACCACCAATTACATTGTACGCAAGACCGAATCCGGACAGGGCTGGGATATAGTAGATACACGCATCGGCGTTCACGGGGCACTTGTGGACTTTGAGCACTATAAGAAGGACGCTATCGTAAGGGCGTCTTTATGGAATTCTGTTAACCCACAATTGAGGAGCACCAAATGAGTAAAATGAGCGACGCCATGATTGACATGCACAACGAACATCAGTATCCAAGCGATATGACGCCCTTTGAGAATCTGTTAAATCAGATGTCTCCTGAGAACCTTTATATGGATGGGGAGATTAGTAAGACCCGAGCCATGGCGAGGCTCCGTAAATTGAAGGCTGAATGGAAACGCCTTGAGAAGCTACTCGGTCGTAAGGTCTATGAATCTGAACTATATTGAATAGCTCGCCATCACGGCGTATTATAGAATCGGATACAAATAAAAATAAAAGGAATACACATGAAGGATTTAACACAAACGGTATATATATACAATATGGGCGGCGTCTACTCAACAGACACCCGTGAGCTATTCGTTATGCACGTATTGTATTCAGAGGGTGTAATCAATAAGGACGGAGAGTTAGTATAATGAAAAATCTTGAAGACATCGCCATAGGCTTTATGACTGGGTTCGCAGTGGGTGCTCTATTTGTGTACTTCATGCAGAAGCCCCTGATTGATAAGCTATTCGAAATGGCGTCTCAATAGTACGACGCCACAACGCCGCCTTATAAGGTCATCCATTCGGGTGGCCTTTTTTTATATACATACATATAACTATACATACATATAACTATACATGGCAGGACGCCAAACATAAAACTCTAAAGAGTTTTAATTCCAAACATAAAACTCTCAAACATAAAACTTAAAACTCCCATACATAAAACTCGAAGGGGGCGGTACAATAAGTCGGCCTCATAAAACTAAAAAGAGTTTTATCCTGGGTTTAAGTCGTGTGCATACATCGGACGAAATTTTTGCTGGGAAAAAAATTATACTGATATAGGTAAAATATTAATGCATAAGGTCATACACCATTTCCATCATTTCTGATAGTACAGGACGCATCAATTCAAAATGCACATCAAGTACATGATGCTTTAAACCAATATACCCATTACCATTGTCATCGTGTAATAAATTTTTATCTATTAATGAAAACACTGTATTCTCTCGAACTGCCTTAGTGCCAACACTCATTGCTTCGGAATAAATCTTATACCACTTGAGTTGCTGATGGTCTAAAAAAATCTCAAACATCATAAGCTCTTGCTCAGTTAGTTCAATGTCCAATTTATCCAACACCTCAAGGGCGTTCTTTCTAATCTCAATCTGCGTAGATTTGCTTACACCTGTATGCCAACTCATTTGATAGTTTCCTTTTCTTTAAATTGTATAGTAAAAAAAGGGAGCCTTCGATAGACTCCCTTTAATTCTTTTGCTGTCCGGTGAGGCTCGAACTCACACGCTTGCCAACACTGACAAGGTATCCCGTTAATCGGTTTCAGCAGACTTCCCCATTTAGTGTTAATGGGAGTCCCCTCGGTTTCAGTCTTTATCCTTCAAGCCACTACGCCGCCCAGATATCAACTTCTCCTCAGTTGGACTTACTATTGCCTAACATCCTCACTCAACAGTAATCCCCTTCAAAAAGCATGAGTAACTTAATATGCAACACAAGCCATGTCAAGTCTTTTTAAAATTTATGTTTCCAATCAGGACTTTCCCATCCATAACCAACTGCATAATGGCTGAACGTCCGGCTTTCTCCAGCATCTTCAATAGGCTTCCACCCAGCCTTGTTATGAGACATAACATAGGCGTCTCCGTTACTCTACTATGATGTAACAGGGGTTCCCAAGCTTTCAATGTTTTATACCTTCTAACTTCACCACATGGACACTTTAAAGTGAGTAGTGCAAGGTCTACCTTATCTTTCAAATTCATTATAACTCCTTTAACCAATCATCTGTATGGCAAGCCGGACAGCCGCCATTCATTAATTCATCATCTACTCATACAGTTAGACAACCTGTACATTTATATTTAATTGTTTTAGGGATAACTAAATCCGGCGTCTTAAAATTACGCTTTCATACCCTATGTGGTCTCTTGGAATATTGCTTCTTGTTCCAATCGTGTTTTCTTTTGTCGTATGGTTCATCATCGAAATACATTTCTTACTCCTTTGCTCTTCGTTTCTTATTAATCTTTTCCCTATTTGCTTTATAATATGCTCGGGAATATTCTCGATTTTTTTCTTTATTAGCGGCGATTTGCTCATCGGATAGTGATTCCTTCCAACGTTTTATATTTTCACGAATTTGCCTTTTATAGTCGGGGTCATTCTTATGTGATTCATAATACAATTTATTCAATTCTATATACGTTGGATTTCCTTTGCGTGCTTCCAACCCTTTACAGCGGGTACATTTCCACGATTCATCATACTCCACTTTTTTAAAATTATGCAATTTTTTAAATTGTATGATTCGTTTACACTTATTACATTCCTTATCATATGGACTATTGCAATCTATCACGGGAACATATTTAAGTTTCGCAAGTTCCAATATTTTTTTATGATTGTCCAAACGCCACTGCCGAGCACGTTCTATATCAGCAACATGTTGGTCTGGATTTTTTTCCCATCGTGCATGTGTGGATTGTACTTGTCTGCAATTAAGACATAACACTTCACCAGACTTGTGTTTTTTAAAAACCCCCTCACGTATGTACTGTACTGATTTACCACATTTACATATTAATACTTGGTGTCGTATTTGTTCCTGTTTGGCAGTACGACGTCGTTCTCCATATTTTTTATGATATCCAATTTGTGCACATTGTGTACACTTTGTAGCTTTATCAAATGATTTCTTTCGTTTATACTTTTTAGTATTCCCGCACGAACATGTAAATACTAAATATTCTTCTATTCGTTTAACCATGCAAACTCTCCGTATTCTTCCTTTGCCCGAATGTTATATTTCAAAGCCGCTTCCTCGGGCGTCTTATAAAATCCTATATATTCATCCTTGCCATTTATTTTTATTCTTGCTGACCATTGCTTACCATGTTTTGATACACCCTTATGTCCATTTCTTGGCGGCGTATTTTGATTGTTCTGTGCATAGGTGCATTCCCGTAAATTCTCTAACCGATTATCTACGGGATTTCTATTCTTGTGGTCTATCAATTCTTTTGGCCACTTACCATGCTCATACAACCAAATGATTCGATGCACTAAATATAGTACGCCATCAATGGTTACCCGTAGATGCCCCTTTCCACCAGGAGTTCCAACAACACTGCCAATAGGCTTACCACCAATTACGTTTATTCTACGGGTTAGTATGCCGGTATATGGATTATAGTTAAATAATATATGGACATCCTCTTGAGTTAACATTCCCCTATGATGCCATCCATATTTTTTACATCCGGCGGCATCTCTAATCCAAGTAAAGTACCGGCATGTATAATGCCAGCGGTGAAGCTGAATCGTAATACATTGGTTAGTTCATGTTCCAACTTTTTGATATCCCCGTTAGGCATATCTAATTGTTTAGCAAGTGCAATGGCGGCTTGAAAGTGAGCATAAGCTTTTCGTCTGTCTGGTGAGTCTGTAATTGTCATTTGTCTTACTCCTTAATTTATTTCTTCAACCATGGCACCGAGCGGGACGCCGTTATCTATAAGCTCTTGAACGAATGCATTGATATCATCGCCTTCGGATAATTCCTTACCATACGCAATAGCGGACGCTGTGATGTCTGCCACTATGTCAAGCAATTCCATAGCAAGGGCGTCGTCAACCTCGTCCAATTTCACGACAAATCTTGCGGTTGCCTCTACCATCGGGTTTCCAGTTTCGGACTCCATGGCGGTTTCCATAAAACTTTGTGACTGCTGTTCTTGTTCTTTTGTTAGTTCCATTTTTCTTTTCCTTTTTTTATTATTAACTTGTCTTGCCTTATGTATAGTATTAACTTAATAGCGTAATGAGGAGACTACTATGAATCAGACCCAAATAATTGAAACCGTCCATCGCCTACTCGCTGAAGCCGGTGACCAACTCGGGATGACTTTCCCTGTTCCACCTATCACTTTTAAATTGCGTGGGACTTCTTGCGCAGGTCAGCACGCTTTCACTTATAACCGCTTGACCGGTGAAGTAAAGAATCACCAACTAAAATTTAACATGGGCTACTTGGCTGGAAACCCCGAAGCGTTTATGAGAGTGACTGTGCCGCACGAAGTTGCTCACTACATTGATGGTTATGTCAATGGTTACACAAAGGGGTCGAGTCACACTTACTACTGGAAACGCATCATGCGTTCAGTGTTTGGCTTGATGCCTGACGTGACTATCAAGTATGAAGTTGATTATTCCAAGATGCCCCAAAGTCAATCAAAGCGTCAGACACGATGGACTTACAAATGTTCATGTCGGACTATGGAACTTTCAACGACTCGCCATAATAAGCTTCGTAGGTCGCCTACTGCTTATTCCTGTGGGAAGTGTCAGTCCTTCTTAAAGTTTGTTGGCTAACAAGTTTTTTAAACGGGACACCTCACGTTTCAAATCTATAATGTCCTGCGCTTTCTTTTTCCGAGATTTGCGTTGTGCGGCATACGCTTTTTTTCTATACTCCTCATCTGTTCTCAGTTTATATCGGTTTGTAGCATTTATGGCATCTCGATTTTTAGCATAATATTCCTTGTTATATTTCCGAACATATTGAAGTCGTTGTTCGGGAGTTAGAACTACCCGAGGTATATAATTTGGATTTGACTCTCGTTTCTTCTGTCTCTTTTCTTTTAAAACAAGCTTGAATTTCTTCTGATAGTTTGCATTGTTCATTTTCGCACGACATGTATTACATACAGTTCCTTTTAAAAACGATGCTTTATATTTATACTGTTTTGTATTACCACATTTGCAAATAAATATATACATTTCTTACTCCCGTATTATATTATATTTATATAGACCGTCAAAGAAGCTATCCCGTTTCAGGAGATTAATTCGTCTATCCTTATCTGGAGAAGAATCTAATACCTCATGAATGGTGTCGTCTTCTGTTTCAACTTCTTCATTGCTTAATGCACTTGAAAATATAACTCCTCGTTTTTTAGCTTCAGGCGAGAGGGTCTTGTATATCTTTTTTAATTCATTTTTCATTTTAGTATCCAATCCACAGCAAGTTTTATGTCCATGGCTAAATTCAATGTACCGATGGCCATGAGGAATGTATCATTCCAAATATATCCAAGATACAATAAGAATGCTGTGACTGCTAATCCTACGAAATACCATGCTTTACTTTTAAACATCTTTGTATTACTCATATTGTCTTATCTCTTTTTTGATTCTATATATTTCATCCACTTGAGCTTCACTTAGATTAATCGTTTCAACAAGGGATTCAATGGCTATCTGGCCGGTTACGAAAATGGCTATCTCTGCCCTGTAAGCGATGAATAAATAAACACCACCTGCAGAGCTTTGTACCTCATCAAATAAGTCGCTTGTTATTTCAGTTGGACAGGTCATTTTTCATTTCTATCGGGTGCCGTGTCTATCAACAATTTAATGCCACGTAGTTGTTTATTCACCGTGATACTCCCATAGTACTGCATTGCAGTAAGCGTGTACGGCACCCAAAGTCATTCCGGTGTCGTGGCTGTGGTGAAGATGCACCGGCCATTTTAAAAAATTTGGTATGTCATTTTCGGCAGTTCATCGGTATTCAATATATTGGCACCACGTCTGGATTGATATTCAATATCAAACTTTACTTTGTTGATTGCTTTTCGTATAGCTTCTTCTCTATTATTTGCTGTTGTTTGTTGTATGTTCGCTAACGTAAATTCTTTTTTTGATTTCATTATACCCTCGCATTCCAAGTTTCTATGGTTGCCCATATTCCTGAAGCCGGACAGTATGTTCCTCCAGCTTCATATCCGGCAGAATTCCCACACAACACTCTACCATCTTCTTCACGCACCGCAACTTCGTGTCCACAGAATGGACAGGGCTTTGGTTCCGCTTTGCATGATGCGCACATTCCCCACTCTACAGTCTTTGATTCACTTGGGCATCTACATTGATTGATAACTGTTTCACACTGTTTACATTTGGTTATAAAATGATTCATATTATTCAAATTCCTTCCAATCTGAGTTTATAGATTCCCTAAGCCTTTCATCAGCCTTCTGAAATTCTTTGTATTTCTTATCATATACGATATACAATTCCAAGGCACCCAAGAGAAGGAATATTACAAATACTATCCAACCTATTATAGTCGGAAATGCTAAACACAACAACATAAATCCTAAGACAATTGCCATGCCGAATATAAATTTTAAGGTTGGCCACACGAGTGACCATATTACTCTACCATGTAAGTTATTTATCATTATTCTTTTTCCTTCCACATGTCTTTTAATTCATATCCAACATTACTGTTCAGGGTCTGAATCAACGCATAGTTTATCTTGCTTTTCTAACGTACTACCAATATAACATTAAAATCGCCTATTGCAAGGCTTTTTTTATATTATTTATATTTTTTATTTCTTATATCTCTGCGTATGTAAGCTCATATTTATGTTCCTTACACAAATCGTCAATAGCATCTTGTATAGCAATTTTGAGGTCAAGTACATTTCTACTAATCTCTCGTTCTTTTGGATTGATTTGCATCTTATCTCCTTATGATAAAAACCAAAGTGCATACATCCACATACCAACAAAGCTTGCGCCGGTAAGATATGCATATGTAACCGGTGACGTATACCACTTCTCGCCCACATAACTTATGGACATAATTGTAATAACTGCGAATACAAAAACGGATGTAACTAATATTTTAAAAATTAAATCTATCATTATGTGTTCCTTTCAATCCGGTGCAGTTTATAATCTAAATTATTTGGAACGAGTTCTTTAAAGTCTACCAATTTATGGTCAACCACCGTTGCAACGCCATACATAATATTATATGTTCCGCTTCCAATCCGACATCTCCCAATATAAGAATCATCCTTTAACCATAGGGATGCCCACTTTGCCTTGGCGTCCTCATACGTTGGTAGGCTATAAAAGTTTCCTCGATATCCTACGTGATATCCGCTAACTACTTTCATCTTTTACAATTGCTTGGAAAAAGTGTAGGCTCATCATACTATTAATGGCGGCAACTGATACGCCGCCCAGTGGAAACCAACCAGACTTAATATACGACGTGACCGTTCTTGTAAGTTCGCCCCTTGTTGATTCTTCAAGTATTTGGTATTGCATTAATTTGTTCTCCTATTCCATGCTGTGAGAGCTTCTTCCTCTGTCCTAAAGGTTCCGGACATACATCCATTTATTGTATGACTCAGGAAACACCAAACTTCACCAACACACATTACTTCCCAAGAACCGCTACGTTCCCACACTTGTAATTCGCCGCCACAAAACGGGCAAGGCTTATTCATTACCGAGTAGCATTGATTTACCAATGTCCTTCATAAATATTTTGAGAGTTTTACCATCATCCTGAACATCAAGATATAATGATATGTCCCACTTCTCAATTAACCGACCTGAGTTTGGTTCATTCGGAAGCCCGTCCATTACAACGGTCAGTCGGGTAATCTTACTTGTGTCAATTGTTTGTTTAGTCATGCGTTATATCTCCCTGCTCAACAAGTTTGTTATATACTTCTTTGGGCAAACTGTCTTCTTCAGTTGGGGCGTGGCGTTTAGTTATCCCACAATATTTGCACTTACTGCTCCACTGCCACATGTGCCATGAATAAGAACCCCAATCCCACACTCTACCAAGTTGTGGGGCATCCGTACCATCCAAAATAAAAACTTTTCTTTAGGTCGTTTATGACAACTCATCTTCATCATCCAACAAGAAATATTTTGACCAAGCTTCGCCTTTGCTCACCTTGTCATTTTCAATCCAAACTTGACCGTCTTTTCCGGTGACCTTTTTGAAATGTTCTCGCACTACCTCTTTTAATTCTGCAGAGTGACCAGTATGTTGTCTTCATCATTTTAATTCTCTCCTTCCAGCCCATCTTCAATTTCCAATATGGATATGATACCCCGAATACGATTCAGAAGTGCAAAGCCATCAAGCTCATATTCTCCAGGAGGCAACGTCGGTTGTTTGCTTGCACTGATTGCATCCTTCAACGCCTTGGCTATTTGTTTATTGGTCATCTGCGTATTCTTTATCATTATACATATTTTTATTATTGCCATCCAACAGCTTCTGACCATATTCACCATAGCCAACTTCAACCCATGAGAAGGGATTTGAGCCATCTTCGTATGCATAGCTTTCAAGTTTCTTTTTGAAATCTGCTCGCAGGTTGTCGCCCGCCTCGGCTTCAGGCCAACCCTTCTTGCTACCATTGGGAACAAGTACAATTGTTACATACCCGTTGGTCTCTTCTTCACCGAATAGGAATGCAGTTTCCATGTTGATTTCCATTGCCCAGTTCTCAATTTCACGGGCATACTCTCTGCTCATTGCTGTGGCTATTAATGCCTCGTGATTAATTACTCCCATTACTTAATACTTTCCAACAGCGTTTCTAACTGCTCGGGAGTATGGTCAAACCATCGGTCGTGGCAATACAGTTCACCTTCACTATTAACCCACGCATTAAATTTACATGCACGACCGTGCACATAATCCATGCCGATAATTACTTGACCGTATTCTGGATTGCGAGTTGTGTCATACTCACGCAAGCAGGACTTGGCATCCTCTTCGGATAATGGCTCGTCCCGAAAATGTAAAAACCCCATGCCCAATGGTACGGACAGTTCATAAACCTTTTGGATAAGCTTAATCTTATCTACGCCTGTTAAATCAATCATGTTTTCTGGTATCATTTTAGTTTTCCTTTCCATAGTGCCATATGGTTATTTCAGTTGTTGGTTCCATCGCACGCCTGCAGGACAATCCCGTAGGTGTGCTTTTTAGTGCATAGTACAATCCACAGCTATTATCGGGAAGATGAATTATATGATATTCAGCCTTACCACGACCGATGGTGAAATGACTATACACATAGTAATCTCTATCTTCATCAAAATCCCCGGGTGTAGATTTAATTGGTCTCATTCAATTCTTCTTCCCAAGCACAACCTTTCCATCCACCTTTACCCGTGGCGTTCATGGTGCCCTCTTCCAATCGTGTGAATATTGAAGTATTCATTGGATATGACATTCGGATACATTCAAATCCTTTGCCAGTTACAGCTATAAATGCACAACAATTTTCTCCACCTATGTTGCAAATTTCCTTTACCTCATCTCCGGTCATTCTAACTTCGGTACTCCAGTCACCTATAATCTTTTCCATTACACCACCTCTATTTCCATGCCATAATAACTGTCCATCCATATATTAGAATCATACCCATGAGTTTCAATAAACTGTTTCCTTGCTCTTGGGTCGGATTGTCGGTATCCTCTCATCGAAAAATCAAAACATATAGTCGGGGAATATTCACTTCCAATTGTAGTTCCGAGCCATTTGATTTTACCGACTACTGATAGTTTTTTCTTTCTTCTTCTATCACCATCGGAGAAGGATATTCTAACCTTCTTGCCCTCTAAAAATTTATATTTATTATATTGGGCACTGATGAAATCATCAAATTCTTTTCTAACATCTTTGGTAATGATTAGCATTATATACCTCGCTTATTGGCACCACAATATTTACAGTGTCTCATTCCGCACCCATCTTTTCCACATTCAAACCACTCGTGGAATCCGAGCCAACACCTAATCCTCTTTTTCACTTCGCTCTTCCAACAATTCATCAGCGATTTGATATGCCCGCCTGCCGAACCACTCATCATCATCGGCTGAATATTTAGCGCATAGACCTGCCAGTGCTTGACCGGCAAAGTAGTCCCTAAGTGTCATACCTTTTTGGGCACCTGCACTGCCATTTTTTGTGCGAGCGAACGCACTTGGATTGTAATTTTTGTCCATTATTCTGTTTCCTCTTTTTTTCCTATTGTAAATATTACTTTATTTTTATAATGAGATGCGTATGCAACCGCCGTGATTACCAACGAAACTGGGCCACCAATCATTGCTAAAATACCAAGCAACAATCCACCCACCGTAACGTTAATTTCACCGTCCTCATTATATGCCATCTTACCTATCCAAGCTACTGCTAATAGTCCGACAAGCAACCATATCAATACAATCATTTACATACCTCTTTCTATTGTCTGTTCATTTTTTCTAACCCAAACCTTCCACCAGTGGCGGAGATAGAATTCACAGTCTCCATTTTTATTTGGATAGTTGCGACTTGCTACTTTTATTGTAATTATCTCTTTGTAATCTCCGGTGATGTTGTTTTCAAGATAGACTCCAGTTTCTCGTTTACATCTATCGGAGTTCCACTCGTCCCGCTTGAACCATTTACAATTTTTACAATATACTTTTTTCATTATTTCTCCACACGTTCAATCACAGTCATGAGTCTTGCAATGATTGTCTTGATTGGTTTGCCACCTCGTAGCTCTTCACCAATTGTATGACCGTGATAAAATTCAACTCGGACAGCAACACCGTGATATGTGTTTGTCCAATTGATGGCATCTTGCTCTTCCATAAAAATATGGAATCCAGTTGTGTATGGTTCTGCATCTTCTCCACGAATTTGCTCTTCAATGGCAGTATACTGAACACCAAATTCAACCCGCTTACCAGCATACCCGTGAGCCGTAGCATCCTCTGGGTGGTACACCCATGGATTTAGGTCTCCATCTGGCCGCTCGGACATTACTTTGAATCCATGTCCGGACATATTAAGACCCGTTTGTTTAACTTTTTTAAGACACATTATTTTCTCCTACATGAATAAGGTATAAATCCAACCAAATAATAAAGCTACCAATGACGTTGACAGCGACTCCGAGAATATCTCACCAACCCCATCCCAGTCTGGCATTTTGGATGTTGTCAAGAAACTAAAACCATACCTGATATTCCCATGGCGTGAGCTATTCCAATTGCGGGCAATCCTAATGGTATTAAAAACCAACCCCAAAGTGTAAATACAACAAACCCTCTGAGTAGTGCCATCGGCACCAGTAATATTATACCTAATATTATATCAGCCCAATCGAAGTCTGATGTAAATTTACCCACAAGAACACCCGTTGGTTGCGAGCAATACAACAAATACAGTTACAATAACTGCAACAATCATCCATTCACTGCTGTCTAATTTTCTCATCATTTTAATATACTCCTTCAGAAAAAAGTGATATCACTATACCGATAATCACTGCGATTATCATATACTCAATAAGTGTCAAACGGCCTAAAAATTTCAACATAACAATTCTCCTTATACGTTTGTGGTTGATTTTAATCTGGTAAAAATTGGAGCGATGGTTTTTATCTTAACCACATTCTTGAGATACCCTGCGGTTAATCCAATATAAAATTTGCGGAAATTACCACTGTCATTAAATTGAAGGGTTCTTGTGAATTTGATTGGGTGGCCGAATTCAGATTGTATGCGCTCTGCATATGTAGCCTTTGTTGAAGTGAACCACACCTTTCTATCTGTTGGACAAATAAAAATTTCATGGTCAATAATCTTACACCTGCACTCCGGAAATGCGGTCTGACACGACTTCAATAATGTTTGTAGATGCGATTCCGACAAACGAGTAGATTCTTCATCATACATTTTCTTCAATTCACGCATATATCTCATGTCCTTTTGGATACTATTTAATGTAGTTTCCAATTGTCTACGAATGTCATCATGATTCATATTAAGAGTTTCCTTTATTTACTGGACCAATTGCTATCAATCCAAAAGTTCCTACAACTGCCATCCATTTACATATATCTAACAGTGGTCGCATCTCATCAATTGGGATGAAATATGCTACTGTTGTTAATAGTGCCCACATACCCGTTGCCACAAATGCGCCTGCGATTAATCTTATAGCGAACATAACTTAATCCAGAATATAGAATATGCAAGCATTATCTGTTACACGCTCCACAGCAACATGGAATATCGTGGTCTTCAAAATCTTCTGGTGACACCGAGTACTTCTTCATCATCTCATCCTTACCAATAAGTGTACAGTTGAACTCATCCATATCACCATATTCTATTATTTCAAAAAATGAATTGTTCCATCCTGATTTGATAAGCTTGGTGGCAATAGGTTCGTCGGTTTTATTAACCACTTCAACGACCCTATCCATTATTACTAACCCGCAGTAATATTTTTTGGATTCCACGGGTGTAGAGCAACTGTCACAAATACCATATGTTAGCAATTGCGGGTCAAATGATTTCCTGCACGTTGTACACTTTGGTAGCGTGTAATTCATCTAATCATCCCAACTATTCTTTTCCATTTCTTCCAAGACGTGACCATATCCCCACAGTCCCCAAACAAAAAATCCGATGACTCCCAACATTGTGACAGCCCCTGCTAAGAAAAACCAATCATACCAAAACCATTCCATAGTATTTACCTCTCTATTAAAATTTCTATTTCCCGATTGAGACATGAATGTTTCCACATCACTCTGTGCTACGATATCTGCAATCACATCATATAAATCTTCTTCGGTGTTTGTCCAAACTTTAGGTGGTGCTTCCCACTGTTTAACGGTCATCCATACTCCACCTATCGGGCATGTGTTACTGGCACACCGTGTCCATGCTTTATTCTTTTTTGCTTGGGTTGGCGTGTATGGAACCCCGCCGCATATTTTACATCCACGGTTTATCATTATAACCCCACCCGAGTTGTCGAGACCGATAATATTTCCATGGATTCGTGTTTCAAAACAACTTGAACCATATAAAGGTTATCGTATCCTGGGTCTCTATATATTACAAAATAACAATCGTGCATGATTACAGACAAATCTACTGTCTCCGCTACCCAATGTGATGGGACGGGCAACCTCTCAATATTAACCAATGACAGTTCGGGCGGCAATACTTCAATCTCAACGCCATTGATATATGAATGGCCATCTACAGTTTCAACACGCTCCGATAGGATAGCATCTCGCCTCGCCACCGCATTGTTATAAATCGGAATGGAAACTGCGGCGAGCATTCCGATAATCACAATGACAATCATTAACTCTACAAGTGAAAATCCTTTATTCATATGTTGCTCCTTATACTATTACTACGTCGGGCGCATATCGTAATGTCATCCCGTATTCATTAATTCCCTGTGGAACATCAACCACCCGTTCCAATATATTATTGCTGAACGGTCTGTAGTCAACGTGATGGTGCCACCTATTAAATTTCCAAACAACCGAGCATACATCCGGATGCATGTCTTCCAAAATTTTGGATTTCAGAATGGTTCCATCTGGCTTATAAAATTCTTTAGTATTCCCACCTCGCATTCGTTGAGTGGTAACCTTCCCCTGCAAAAATGCATTGAACTGAACCGTACACCAACCATCCTTTAATACTCGCAAGCTCAAATCCGTATCCTCGTTGTATCGTCCCCGCCAGCGATATGGTATATCATTCCGTATAAGCAAGCAACTATATATTCTGGTGTTGAACACGGTAGCCGGTACAGCGTCAGTGGACTTACAAAATCCAGCGTAGTTGGGACCGGCAATGGCAACGTTGCTGTATCGAAGGACGTAATCTTCCATACACTTAAAAATTGTTCCTGAGTCAACCCGAGCTTTCATATTCCGATTAAGCCGGTAGAACGAATCCAAATTATCATCCATGACCCAATGCCAATCAAATCCTCTATCAATAGAATGTTGCCATACAAAATTCCTTGCGGCTCCAGGACCAACTCTATTGTCATCTTCCTTTGGCCAGAACGTATCATAGTCATCAATATATTTTTGAGGCAGTACTAAGATTTTCTCTGGGGAAATGCCCTTAGCATATTGTAAATACTCTTGCGTTTCAACAACGATGTGAAACGGCACCTTGAGATATTCCAATACTCGTGCTGTCAATAAACTTTCCCAACGATTTTTTGACACAATGTAAACTGGAAATTTAGGATTCATCGTCCCATCTCCATGGCGTATTACCCCAATGTGATTTTTCTGGATGCCATATACTTTGGGTTTTTGGTGTCAACTTCTGCCCAATCAAGTTGGCAAATTCATTTAAGTCCTCTTCACTGTCGAACCGAACAATTATTTTTGCGAACGGTTCTGTCTTGTCTTGGACAAACTCTGGCATATCCTGCCATTCTTTTTCCGAGTCATTCTCTGGTGGAAGGTCTTTTTCATTGAATTCAAATTTAGTCATCTATAGTTTCCTTATACATTGGAACCAATATACTCGGCAACATGGTAGTATGCAAGAACTATTTGTAATATTTTTACTCGCCATTTACTCGCCAACTTGGCGAGATAATTTAAAATAACTATTGCGTGCAACTCAGTATATACTATATTATAGCGTAATGAGAAAGGGAACTCAAATGGAATTAAAACAGTATGTGATGCACACCGACAATGGACATGGTTGGTTGGCCGTCAAGCGTAATGAGTTAGTTGGACTTAATCTCCTGTCCGAGATTTCAACCTATTCATATCAACGTGGAAAGACCGTTTACTTGGAAGAGGATAGTGACTTATACAAGTTTCTGCTGGCAAAATACGAGAGTGAAGACGATTTTCAGAAAGCACTCCAAAAGTTTTTCAGCATGATTCGTTACAGTCACCACAACAGTTCACCAATCCGTAACTATGAAGGATTTACAAATGTATAGTACGGCTATTATCAAAAATCCACTTGGGACATATTCCGTGGTTGGTAGTGTTCCAATAACTGCTTTGGATGTTCACCCCATAACTCAATCCGATGCCATGGCTGGCAGGGTTGTTATGGTAGATGGAAAGAATATGGGTTACAGTGGAAAAGCATTTCCAACCGTCAAGGATGCCATTGAAGCTATTGAGCTTGGTGGGGTCACTCGCTATCAATTACCAAATGGAGATTTCAACGATGAATGATTTCAACACTGCGCCAAAGGGACTCCGTGAGATTAAGCTTGAACAATGGACGGGTGGCATGTTTCAATATCAAATTGAAGAAGGTGCGCTACGACAAGTCCGCAATTCCCATAATAACAATGAGGGGACATTTGATTTAGAATGTTTTGATTTGAAGGGAACTGGAGATGTCAAACTTGGGTTTGCATTGATGAAAGATTGGTATGACAATAAGAATAAAAAATGTCGTAAAAAGGCCATCACCCGATTTTGCATTTATGGAACCAAAGAAGAGTGGCGGGAATTTCAAATCGGATTTGCGAAAGCGCAAGGATATTAATATGCAACTTGAAATTGTATTTCCGGTTAAACCAACCATCATGGATATCATAGCAAAGCGGGAAAAGTAAAAGAGAAGGATTCAGAATAATGGACATGGACACGCTTAATAAAGCAAATGACCTGAACAGCCAAATCAAAGGTCTATCAGAACATGTAGCACAGTTAGAATATATGTTGGAGAATTTTGATGCCACGTTAATAGATGTTGCTGAGCTTGAAATTACTCTTGTTGGATATGATGGTGGCGGAGCGGCCATAGAGGAATCAGTTACGTTATCATCATATAGTGAAACTCCGAACTTCGGGAAGCGAAAGAAATTGATTCATAGTTTGTTATCCTTGGAAGTATCAAATGCCAAATTAGAATTGGATGCTCTTGTAAAGGAATTCAATTCTCTCAAATAAACTATTGACAGGAACCTTGTATAGTATTAACTTAATAGCGTAATGAGAGAGGAAATCAAATGAGACCCAACCGAGCGCAATTAAGACGACAAAGCAACAACAGCGTTAATCCCAATAAAAATATTTGTGTGTTGGCATGTGCCAAGTTTCTTAAGGTTGATGAGAATGTAAGATATTTTCACTACCTTAAAGATTTGGTTCGAGCCGCCCGAATGAATTATACCGTTCGCAGTCGCAAGTCAACTTTGGCCACTGCAACTGTTGGCGGTTCCCGCAAGCTTATTAAATCAAAGGGTGATGCTAAATTTTACATCGTGAGAATCCACCGGCATGTACTGCTATTGGATTCAAAGGGCAACACTATTGTTGACACCGACCCCAGAAAACGAGACTGCAGAAAACTAACTCACATATATGGAGTATACTCAAAATGACATTCAATGAAGAACTTGAACGTGAACGGTATTTCAGTAATGAAGACAATGCTCCCCAACAAGTTGGTATAGATTACAACGATGAAGTGATAGAAGACGAAGATTCTTGGAACGAAGAGAATGAAGATTTTCAATGCATGATGTGGGAATGCCAATGTGGGAATACTCACGCAGACGAAGATGATGCTTGGGAGTGCTGTGTGCCTGATGCCCAAGATTATGATTGTTATTCTTATCACTCAAAAAATTAAAATAAACACTTGACAGAGACCTTGTATACTACTAACTTAGTAGCGTAATGAGAGAGTTAACCAACGTAAAGGAAATTAAAATGGGATTCAAAGACAGATTGGCCAAGAACGCCGTAACAAAATCACCCGCCAAAGCTTCAAGTATGCCACGCCTCAAGGTCAGTAAGAAACTCAGTAAGACCATTGAAACGTTCAATGCTGAAAAGAAAAAGATGGCCGAAGCCAAGGCTGAGATGGAAGTCGCCGGTGCTGAACTGATTGAATATGGCCGTGAGGTTCAGGACAAGGAAGCTCTTGCTGGAGATTTCAAGAAGTCCTATGAACTGGTCGGTGCAGAAGAGTCTGTGAAGTTTGTCACGGTTGATAAGTTTTCTGTCAATGCTGATGACGGTGAAATGCTTCAAGAGACACTGGGCGATGACTATGACAAGTTGGTTGAAGAGACCTTCACTGTCGTTCTCAAACCTGAAGTTCTCAAGAGCGATGAACTGCAGGAAGAGCTTGAAGAATTACTCGGAGACAACTTCGACCGCTTTATGGATGTCACTTCGAAGCTCGTTACTAAAAAGGGTTTCGATGAAAAGGTCTTCCAAGTTGGAAAAGAAAAGTTGGACGCCGTTAGAATGCTGACTAAGCAAAACAAACCTTCATTAAAGTAGGAAAGAAAATGGACTTAGACAAACGCAAAGATGAAGTGGTGAAGGTAGCAATGGATAAGATTTTGAGATTGCCAAAGGTAGCCGAGTTAAATATGGTTCACCTTTTGGCAATTCAATCTGAACTTGAGATGGCATATTTAGATGGTAGCATTGATGCGATTAAGGCGGTAGAGGAAATCAAATGAAACTCATGAAATTTAATGGTCGTGAATTTATCCGAAAGGTGAACGGTTGGTATGATACAGCGACAGATGAATTTATGGGTATGACTGAGATGTATGATTTAGTGTATGAAACGATGGAAGGTGATAAGGTCTAATGAAACTAAATAAATTTCTATACTTCTATCCCGAGAAACCCAAGCTGATTACTCAGCAACAATCATTATTCCAAGTGGTCAGCAATGACCCAAATTGGATTGCCGAGTTTAAGTATAATGGCAGTCGATTAGAACTGCATTGCTTCGATGGTAAATTTGAATTCTGGGATAGGCATGGTAAGAAATTAGTTTACACCCCTACCGATGAAGTGCTTGACAGCCTGTACGCTTTAGGGCTGACGGGTTACAATGTATTCGATGGCGAGCTTCGTCACAACAAAGTAACGGGTGTCCGGAACAAGATTGTATTGTACGATACTCACGTCTGGCAAAATAATTTATTAATGAATCAAACCTTTGAACACCGCCGGTCGTTTATTGAATCATTGAAACTGAGCGGCCCACTGTCCATCACCCAACAATTTGATACTGATTTTGATAAGGTGTATGAGATGGCAATGCAAGACCCCGAGCTTGAGGGAATTGTCCCCAAGAAGAAATCTGGAATATTAAATTTGAGTCGAGTGTCCAACCAACATTCTAACTGGATGCTCAAGGTTCGTAAACAAACTGGTAGACATAAATTTTGAAAAAAGCGGAAGTTCGTCAATTGTATCTTGATAAAGTAAACAGCGGGTATGCTGATTATATGATTGATGAAATCGTAGAAGTATTAACCGATGGCTGTGGATGTTATTACATTGATGTATGTATGCTTGATGGTAAAAAGGTTGTTAGGAAAATGGCTAACAGTGAGACAGTGTATTTAAGAGAAAAGAAAAACCTTAAACTTTTAGAGAAATGCCCACACACTCCTAATTTGATTTCATGTGATGACGATGAACACATTTTAATAATGGACTATGTTGGTGTAGCTTTAAATAAATTACATAAGAAAACTGAAGATAGACGACAGTATATTCCCCTGATTCAAAAAGCATTTAAGAAAATGGAAGCAGACTTTTGTTTGTATCATACTGATATCAAATGGGGTAACATCACTCTGTTGAATGGTGTTGTTTACTTTGTAGACCTCGCTTCAATAAAAGTCGAGACCCTGATAAAATAGGATTTAACTCTTGACACAGGCCATGTGTAGGCTTATATTATAGCGTAATGAGAAAGGAACCCAAGTAATGAAGTTAGTAGTTTTAGAAAGTGTGTCCACCGCCCTCGATACTGAGAGTGGGATGACCTATTCGCTTGCCCCAGACGGAACGCCCAACATGTATGACGGTATGCACGTTGATGAAATCGTAAGTGATGAGTGGTTCTATAACCTGTCCAAAGAGGACGCAAAACTTGTAAAGGAAATCAAACATGTCTGATTCTGTAATGACCGAAAACGGCGAAGTTTCAATCCCTAATTATACTGGATATGGAAGTGCCGGTTTCAAATATACACCTGGCTTGGATGTTAAAGAAATAGCCAAGCGAGTTCGTGCTGACTACAAAGCCAAGTATTCATCGGAATACAAATTTTCAGTTCGCATCGAACGCTTCGCCGGTGGCCAAGCCATCCGAGTTGAAATCAAGGAAGTCCCCAGTTCATTAGTTTTCTTCAACAAGAACTATGACCGCAACGGTTCGTATCACGACCCAAACAACTCTGAATACACTAAGGAAATGTCAGACCTTTTGGATGAGGTCGGAGCAATGGTTGATGCGTATCGCCGGAGTGATAGCGACGGAATGATTGATTATTTTTCAACTAACTTTTATAGCAGTACCAGTTATGACTATGACTTGGAAAAGGCTCGCAGGACTGCGGAAGGAATGGAACGCTCGTACTAAATTACAACATACGGTTAAATAAAAAAGCCACCTTAATCGGTGGCTTTTTTTTGTTCGGACTTTATTACTAATAATTCAAATAGCTTTTTATTTAACTTGGGTTCATATTCCTCAAACCCATCTCTAATAAATGCGATTTCTTTAATGTGGGGCGCATAATCTTTATAGTTAATTTCAACTTGGTTGCGGCCACTTTCCAATTGTTGTTGGAACTTTGCCAATAGTTCATCGGTACATTCAACAAGTAATTCACATATCAGCTTATGAGATTCCATTACGTTGAGAATAAATAGAGGCCGCCCTTCCGTAAGTTTTCTAAGTACATTTTTGGATGGACCTGCGAAACCAATTTTAGGCGCAACTTTAGAATATTTAGTGACGTTTGTTGATTTTGCCTCGTATACATTATTGTCTACATCAACCCCATCATGTCCATGCTTGGCAGTGATATAACAATACTTGTATCTGAGGGCGGTCATTTGCTCATTGAAATCGTTATTGAACAGTGAGCTAAGAATTTTAGATTTATCATCAGAGGTTAAATTCTCAAAAACATAATCACTGTCCACAACACCTTTGGAATATTCTGATAGATAAAAATGATAATCAGTTGTATATGCTATATGACCACGCTCTTTCAAAACTTCAAAATTATTGTGGTGTTCATCGAACGACTTTTCATCTTTTATTCTTTTCGCTTCTATTTCTGCAACAAGCAAGTCATCCTGCCTGTTAATTTCATCTATAAATAAATGAAACACTTCCAACTTATCTGGGTTAGTTTCATTCGCCATATGTACGAGAACAAACTCTTTGAATGAGTCTAATATCATTTGGGGATTAATTGTATTTTTTGCCATTTTATTTCTTTTCTTCTAATTGATTATTTACTCCGCATTGTTGACACCAGCCGGACGTGACGCCCGCCGTAGTGGGTGCCCCATATGCGTACCCTACCCAACCACATGCGTGGCACTCAGCATAGGTTCCTGCTCGTACAGAGCCACCTTTGGGTTTCCTCTTAAACCACATACTTATGTATTGCTGACAGCCCAAACGGACTGACATCTGCAAGTGCTCGTAATGCGGTTGATGAAATGTGATTGAATTCCTTGTCGCATGGAATGAATACAATCTGAAGGTCAGGTGATAAATCTTTTAAAAATTCCCACTGAACCAATTCCGAATCCAAGTCGTATCCATTTCTCAATCCACGAATAAGCACAATGTCTTGTGGACCATATCCGTAATTAAATGCTTGCTGAATCATAGCGTCTGTTAATAGACCTGTGAATGATACAACATCACACTTGAGTCTTTTGTTTAAATGTTTTGCCCGAGATTCTATAGCGGGGTTCCCAGACTTAGTTGGATTCTGCCCAAGCATTACAACCACTTGTTTTTCTCCGAACAGCCTCATAGATTTTTCTAATACATTGAGGTGTCCAAGATGCATTGGATTAAAGCTACCTGCGTAGAATGCTATTTTAGACATTACAATTCCTCACCCAAAATTCTACACATGGCGGCACCCTGTTCAACCAATGCAACAGTCTTTGACCTGATATCTTCAACGTCTGAGTCAAGGCACATTCTGTCGTAACTCAACCCACCGATGCGACTGTAGGAATGCAATTTACCATTTTTGAATTCCACCGTGTACCAATGGTCTTCTGCTCCTACCTTTTCAAGCCCGACTCTCAGTTTCCCACTATCTGTAAGTTTAGCGTCTCTAATTCTCATTGGGAGTTCCAACGTTGACGTTCACGGTCTGCACTTGTCCTGAATGTTCTTCTTTAACAGTGCCCTTGCTCCAACCCCAACCACCTTTTGATTTGCTGTGGGTGGTTCCTTGACTTGCGGCATGACCTGCTGGCCCAACTGCGGTTCGTATTGCTACCGGTTTTCTTCCACCGATTCCCAATATAGGATTTCCATCCAACGCACGGTTAAATGAATATCTGAAAGCAAGTGCTGATGTTAAAAGTCCTATTGCAATTACTGTTGCTTCTAATGTTGTTGGTGTCCACATTGACATTCTCCTTTTTTATGTTCATACGGTGGTCTGCGTTTACTCATCATTGCTCCGATTATTACTGCGAGTCCCACTAAGACAGCGGCTCCCGTAACGAACAATGGTAATAGTTGGTCTTCCATATTATTCTCCTTGTTTCCGTGGGACTAATGGTTGGTCTAAAACCTTAGCTATCCAAATGAAAAAATTACCAAACATAAATGGAGCAACATCAAATAGAGCCGCCCATAAATTTGCGATTGGAATCACGCTGACAATTGCACGCCCAACCAAACTTCCGATTGTATCCGTTGGATGGTAATATTCCCGATATGTACTGTCTGAAACAGATGCGTCAATCGTAGGCATCGCCTCAACTCGGCTTCGTTTTATTCTATCCGCACGAACATTTGCTCCGGTGCGAATGGTGTATCCAACCAAACATAAACTAACTGGCACCCAATATAATATGATACCAAATAGTGAATTGAATGTTGCCGTTTCTTTTGCTAATTCTACAAGCCAATCAATCATAATTAATGCCCCTCATGAATGTTAATAAAAACGTTCGCCAAATCTCTTCCGGTCTCGGTGTCGCCATGATTATACTTGAACACAGTTCCACATGGACATTCAATTTCTATTACGTTTCTTCGATTGCGTTCTGTCATCACATCATTTTCCAAACGGATGATTGCCTCAAACGCACACGGCTCACATAATTTTTGCCTCGGGAAAGCTGATAATGTTTTACAATTTACACATGTACTCATCTTAATAACTCCATTATTTCTATGATTCGGGTGTCTGTCCACGAGGTTGATAAATCACTTGATGACCCTTTATGTCCACACACATCACAAACGTGCATGTAATATGGGTTCGGATAATATCGTGATTCTTGTTTACAATGAATACACTCATCATAATTACCAAAGCTCTGTTCCTGCTTGATTAGTTCATATAATTTTCTGTTGGTTATTTTTTCCATTTCCAAGACCCCTTTTCAAATGGGTTCCCATCAGTAAAATAATTTAGTATCCAAGTCACGGCAATGATTGGACCACCGGCTTTAAATATCCAATTGCTTTCCTGCAGTCCAATTAAAAATGTACCAACACCAAAGATAACTGCAACTATCATTATAGCAAACTGTCCTTGATTTCGCATTATACATCTCCCTTTAAGAATTTATATATCCAATAGCACAATCCACCAAAGCCAAGCAATATGACTGCGGCGACAAATAACATAACTAATACCTTAAATGCAATGACTGCAAGTATTATAAAAATCACAATAGCAAGTCCGGCTATGATGGAACCAACCGCTGATGCTAATATTTTAAATGGGTTCATATTACTCTCCTTTTTATATTGGCGTCAATATAGTTTACAACATGGTGATATGCAACTGTTTTATTCTTCTGTTTTCGCATATGTAACAACCCAAGATTCTTCCCTATTATTGGTCACGGGATTTCTATCGGGGGTGTTAATAATTTTATGAAAATCTTCCGATATTCCCAACCTAAAATTATTCATTGTAAACCGCATCAACATTGGATATGGAATATATGTCATGAAAAAATATTTTTCCCATGGAGATACCCCACGACCCATAGGACAGTAAATCGGTTCTATTGGAGTTTCAAGCGTGCAAGTCATACTGCAACCGTGACATCTATATTTAGTCATTGATTTCCTTCTTAAATGTTAAACACCGATTTTCTTCACCTTCTAATATTCTATGGTTGCCCACGTAGAATGTGTTGGCCACACATAAATCAACTACCGTGTCATGTTTGATTACACATTTATAATGTATACAAAATTCGCATTTGTAAAGATGGCCTTTAAAATTACACCACACGAAAAGCTTCACAGTCATGTATTGGTTTGTCAAAATTGCGCAGGTAAGCCTGCTCTTCATTGGTTGCACAAATTAGGGATGGTGCCGTACACAACACTTCCCGAATGTCTCGACCAATGTGGATAACCACTCCAGACATTGAAGTTTTACGGTCATTAAATCTATACCGACATTTGGTACACTTTCCCCACCGGCCTATATAATTACACCACACGCTTGAACTCAAACTTTCCCGAGAATGTTTTATCGGATATATCTATTTCAAGTGAATACAATTTATTCCACTTGCGGGTCTTGAATACAAATTCTAAAATCTCCAACAGTTGGGTGTACAAATATGCACCTTCGTCTGAGGTTGGTTCAAACCCTTCCGGCCACTTATAGAATGTTATTTTTGCTAATAGTAATTCTGTCGTGGCATCCTTTGAAATGGAAAAGCGTAATTGCTTGGGGAAGAAGTTTTTAACAACGTTCCGGATATCCACAAGGGTGTCCGAGAAATCTTTGCGCAACTTAACAATACCCTTGGAATCAATGTCCTTAACAATACTGGACAGCGTTTCCAAATCATCTTCTGTTACATGATTATACGGTTTTTTGTTTTTCATAGAATAGTAACTTTGGTATTTTACTCATAATATAAGACCCCGTTATCATCATTGTGGCGGGCACAAGCATAGTCCACCCAAGCCAAAGCACTGAGATGAGTTTGAATGACCCGACGAATAAATAAATAACCGAAATGAAATCCAAGACTCGGACGCCCCAAGCGTCCAATGGTGTGAGGACGATTATATTAATTTGGGGTTTCATATTTCAAATACTTCTATGTCAGTTTTCTCAGTAACTTTTTTATCAGCATATTTGTAAAATCTATTCACCGCATCTGTTTTATTTTCTGCTGATATAACAAACTTGGTTAATACATTGCCTGGCTTTTCACGATATACGATTTCAAATGTTTTCATAGGTGTTTCCTTATGCTGTTAGATTGTCAAGTGCTTCCAAGGACAGTTCAGAAAACGTTCCCATGAGAGTCGCTATTGAGTTGGTATGAATACTTAAATCAGCGGGCGATTTAATTACAAGTTCATTTTCGGTGTTGGGTTCAGATGTGATAGAACATACATTTAGGGTACGAGACTTATCAAAATTTACCAATGATATTTCCAATGTCAATTTGCGCTTGTCCGGATTATCAATTTGATTAATCCATTCGGTTACCCGTTCAGGATTTTCCAAATCCGTCCCGTTCATAATTTCAGAATTAATAAATCGTAAGGTCAAGCCCAGCCGAGAACTGTGTGCTAAATTTTGAGCATGATATTCCTTGATGGGTTTTATTGCTGTGAACATTGCATTATGCTCTAAGAAGGTTTCGAGATTTTCAGACTCGGTTTCAACATATGTATTGTGAAGTGACTCGGTAGCATTGTGCATGTTTTGCAAAACTTGGTCTTCCAAATAAAACATAGTGTCGCCCCGAGCCAACCCAAGCTTGGTAAATACGCCATCCAATGCCTTATCGGTATCCTTTGAAAAATACCAATCAAAATCAAATAAGGTACGTTCAATTGTAATGTTTACATCCATATCATGCACCTTGCCATTGTGTTGCATTTTGACATGACCACGCCGCTCCAATGTACTTTTGACATGGAATAAATCGTGGAATTCTTTTTTGGTTAATGTTCCGGCCATGCTAACAACGAACGAAGATTTTTTTTGGTCAGGGGTCGGTGGGGATTGTGTAGTAGTAGACATAATTTATCCTTTATAGTTTTTCAATTGCTTCGTGAGTGGCGTCGTCCAAATGAAATTTGACCTGCCCTGCGAGCAGACCGAACGGCATCAACTGTTCATATATAATATCCATGGCGTGTTCTTCAAAATACCATGTTGAATCTTCATCTTCTTTTAACAATTCAAATATAACAGTTGTTCCGATTTTTAATTCATCTGGAATTACAGATTTTGTATCATCATAAATTACAACTACACCATCCACGGTTTGTGGGTCATCCCATTTTCGCCTGAAGTCTGATAGGGTTGGTCTGCGAGTTGGTGTAAAAATTCCATGTAACATGGGTGCTCCTCATTTTAGTTGCTACGAATATATACCATCACATGCCCCAAGTCAAGAACTTTTGCTATTTAAATAAAAACAAAATAAAGGTTGCACTAAGGTATGTTTATACTTAAATTAATAGCGTAATGAGAGAGCTAACTAAAATAAAGGATTCCAAAATGACTACTTCTGCAAAGCAACGCCATGAAATTTATACAGCACTGGTTGCTGAAGCTGATGAGGCCGGAAAGCTTGCGGCTGAAGCCCACACCCCAACCCCAATGATTGTTGGAAGTCCGAGTACTCCACTTGGAAATGATGTTGACTACTCCAAGAAAACTTACTTCGTCGAGGGTGGCGTCTGTGGGTTTGCTTGGGTTCACCTTCCCAATGGCCGTAGCTCTTTTGCTCGTTGGGCTAAAAAGAATTTAGGTGCCCACAAGAGTTACTACGGTGGAACTGACATCTGGACTCGTGGGTATGGCCAGTCAATGGAACTGAAGGAAAAGTATGCAGGTGCCTATGCCAAGGTTCTTGCCGAAAACGGAATCAATGCTTATCCAATGAGCCGGATGGATTAAATGAGACCCGCACCAAACTTCAAATGTGAATGTGGTGAAACTAATGACAAGTCATATCACGGACATTGGTATGACTTGAATGGTCGTGGTGAACATGGAAACTGGATATCAACGTGCTGTAAATCTCACGTTTGGAAGGGCAAGTTCTACACAAACGATGAATGGGAAGTTTGGATAAATAGTGAGGATTAGTCCTTGACTCCGACCACTCAATAGGTTATATTAATAGCGTAATGAGAGAGCTAACTAATCAAAGGAAATCAAAATGAAAATGTTCACGAAGGCACTTGAAGCAAAGTTACAAAAAGCGTTTGGTACTTATTCAACCGATGAAGACCCAATGATTCTTGGAAAAATTTTCAATCCTTATGGCGGACAAACTTGGTACTTGATGAACCAAGACCCCGAAGACCCTGAGTACTTGTGGGGCGTCGCAATTCTCTTTGCTGACATTGGCCCCGAGATGGGTGGAATGCCAAGCAAGACTGAGTTTGAAACCACAACGGTTCCACCTTTCAATGGCAACCTTGAGCGTGACAAATATTTTACTCCCATGAAGTATTCAGAATTGATGGCGAAACTTAATGCAGGGACGCATGTTTAATGTGTCTCTGTTTTGGAGTTGCTGAAACAGGCATCGTAGTAGCAATTGCGTGGATACTCAAGATTGTATTTAACATTTCACTTTGGGTAACCAAAGCATCCGATGGCGGTCGCAAACATTATTGGCGACCCAAACGAATCTCATTGAAAAGCCGACCTCCGGTGTACCGCTGGTTCAGGTGGAATTTTGGATTCAGGAAAATTAAAAAAGCTAACCGCCAGCCCAACTATACCGTGGAGAAATAATGTTACGCTCTGAAAATTTAACAATCACCGTTCCATCATCGTACAATGACAAATTGCAGAATGATGATGCAACGAGGTTATTTTAGTGGGATGGCGAGATTGGTTCAATAGAAATAATGATGATGCGTACACCGACATTATTGAAAACTATAAAAATATTATTACGGCACAGTCAAGTGAACTGAAGGAAGCCAGAACTATAGCCTATGTGCATCAAATGAGAGTGATGTCATTGTTGGGATTGCTTCAAGACGTGAGTGAGACATTGGTAACGATTGCCGATGTACACATTGAAAAGAAAGTGTTTTCACCTGACCAAATGAAAGAATTGGTTACATACATGGCAGTAACAACTACCGATATTATTCAACACAACAAACAATATAACAAACGAACTGACCCGCTGGGAGGCATTGATGGCACTAAAAAGAAAATATAAAAAATTCGGGGTTCAAGATTTCCGCAGAAGAAATGTGCATTTAGTGAGTTCAAGGAGCAACGGGGGTTTTATACTTCACGCACCATGCATGATTTGGATAAAGACTTGGAGCGATGTAACGCTATATGTAATCGCAATGGTTGGAGTAAGACCCGAATCAAATTTTTAAACTGCAGTTGTTCACCACAATGTTGTGGATATTACGTTACATAATAATAATTGTTGACTTGCCACTATTGGCATACTATATTGACGGCATAAAATAAAAGGAACTCATATGAGCCAAGCAGAACGTAGAGCAGATTTAGTTAAATGGAGCGATTCATATTACAATGATAATGTGTCACTTGTTCCTGACCATGTTTTTGATGAAGCTCAGACTTCATATTTCTTAGACTACACCGACCCCGCTTTGAAATCTACAATTGGTTCTCCAGTTGTTAAGAATTCGCCTTGGGAAAAGGCCACTCATAAGATTCCAATGGGGTCTCTTGATAAGGTTAGCACCGAGCCAGAATTTTTAAAATGGTATGAGTCCTTAGCCGGATTTACGGATGTGATTTTGTCGGAAAAACTTGATGGTATCTCAATTGATTTAGAATACCAAGAGGGTATTTTTGTACGAGGTATTACCCGAGGTGATGGAATTATTGGAGAAGATATTACAGCCAATGTTAAAAAAATGAAGGGATTCATTCCTCAGTTAATTAACAATGATACAGTATCCGTGCGAGGTGAAGTCATTATACTTGAAGATGATTTTAATGCCATTGTAGAGCTTCAAACATTACGGGGCGACGACCCTATCAAAAACCCACGCAATGGTGCTGGTGGCAAAGCTCGTGACCGTGAGGGCATTTATGCGGGCTACCTTACAATTAAATGTTATGATGCGACAACACCGGTTTCAACTAAAGAACAAACATTTCAATGGTTAGAACATAATGGATTTAAACTTCCGTTTTGGAGAGGGATGGCTACCGCAAAGGATATTCTGCATTCATATTACAAGTATGAAAATTCAAAACGTGCAAGCCTCGATTATGAAATTGACGGACTCGTGCTGGAAATTGACAACGTTGAACTCCGAAATGAGTTGGGATACAAAGATGGTAAACCATACTTTGCAAAAGCATTCAAATTTTCAAGTTTGAAAGCATCAACCATCCTTGATGGTATTGAATGGTCGCTTGGAAAAAGCGGAACCATTACTCCGGTTGCATTACTGAATCCCGTTCACATGGGTGGGGTAACTGTTCAACGGGCAAGCCTTGCAAACTTGGCTCGCTTTAATGAGCTTGGTCTGTGCCTTGATGATGAGGTTCTTATCTCACGTAGAGGTGATGTGATTCCTTATGTTGAGAAAGTTATTAAAAATGGTTCTACCGAGTTATTTGAAGTTCCGAAATATTGTTCCGAATGTCAACAACCAACACGGTTTGACATGACATTTTTATACTGTGACAATGAAAATTGTCAAGGTGCCATTGTTGGCAACATCATGAAGTGGGTTGTCAAATCTGGGATGGGCGGCAAGGGTGTTGGCCAAGCAACGATTGAAAAGTTGGTTGAGGTCGGCGCAATTGAAGACCCTGCAGATTTATATATTCTCACAGCATCTCAAGTGATGCGGGTTGATGGATTTCAAATTCGGTCTGCAACCAAACTTGTTGAAACAATCCAAGCTCATCGGACAGTATCTCTTGCAAACTTTGTAGGTGGATTGAACCTTGGACATTTTGGAACATCACTTACACAGCTATTGGTTGATGCCGGACATGATAGCATTGACAAGTTGCGAGCCTTGCGGTCATTTGATATCGTACGCATTGATGGGTTTGGAGATTCCCGTGCAGAGGATTTTGTTGATTCATTTTCGGACAAGGAAGAAGTGATTGCAACGTTATTAAATTATGTAACAATTGAAAATAAAAAGGAGGTCGTTATGACACCGACTGCAAATGATTTAGACGGAATGAGCTTTTGCTTCACAGGAGCGATTCAAAAAGTTGGAGACGATGGAGTTCGTCTGAAACGTAAGGACATGGAAAAGATTGTTCTCATGAACGGTGGAGATACCACGAGCGTCAAAAAAGGTTTGACATATCTCGTACAGGCCGACCCCGAAAGTCAAAGTTCCAAAACAAAGAAGGCTATCAGTCTCGGAGTTGAGATTCTTAGCGAGGCAAAATTCTTTGAGATGGTTGAATAATGACTCAGAGAAAACTTGCATTGATGGACACGCCATGTTTATTTTGCGGCGAAGATATTGAAGGGGAATTAAATTACAGCGAACGTTCAACCACGTATGATTGCATGTGCGATGAGGCTGTTTTGAAGCGTGACCTACTTGAAGAGATTGAGAGTCTTCGTCGTCGCATTCCATCTGAACATGGATTGTATTGCGAAACCAATTTCCGCTCAATAGAATTCGGATATAAAATGGGTATAGCACTATACAATATGCTCAGCAAACATGAAGGTGTTGAAGAGCTATACGATAAAATATATAAAGAGGTGTATGATGAAGATTAGATTTAAAAACAACTGGGCATGGATGTGCCTCTTTACTGTGATTGGTGGCTTGGCCATTGGTGATATTTTTGAATGGTCTGAAACTTGGTTGGAGTCCTTCAAATACCTGCCATCATATTGGACAGGTTGTATTTATATTTGGTATTTGAAAAAGGAGAAAACAGATGAAGACGCTTAACGAAACCATCAAAGAGGTGTTGGATGACCTTCAACATACTCAATTTAATATTGGGTCGGATACTGCAAGAGCTACAATGGCAAAGGTTATTGCGGCTACGCTTATTGCAGGTGGTGTAAAGAATGAGGTAAATGATGATAACGGAGTATAAAAAGGATGACAAGGTAAAGGTCATTGGAAGACTGCATGGTAACACCGGTGGTTGGAAACGGGTGTGGACGCAAGACATGTACCACACAATATCTCTGAATAAAAATAGAGGTGAGTCCCCAGTATTAACTGTTGCCAAAGATTGTGGTATTGAAATTGGAGTGCTTTGTCACGATGGAAACTATTGGCCACATAGAGTTTTGGAGTTGGTATAATGTATTTTCTTGATTACAATTTGTTAGACAAAACTAAAACAGTTGCTGTATGCGCCGGAGCAGGCACGAAAAACGAATTTGAACAGTTGTTGAGTAAACAGGTCAAGACCTTAATAGGTGTTGACGTAGCTTTCCCTCAACCGCTCCCAAGCCATTGCCACATGATAACAAAGGCATTGGTTGCTGATGGCTCTGCGCCAGAATTGGAATTCACATACTCCGGAGTATATTGGTCTGTTGATGTGGGTGGCAAGGAAACAAAAACATTTCCAACAATTACCCTTGAACAAATCCAAAAAGAGTATGGTGATATCCATGTTTTAAAATTGGATGTAGAGGGTGCTGAATATGATATTTTTGATACATTAAAATCTCCGACCTTTGAACAAATCACATTGGAGATACATGATTTTACGGATAACCATCATACACTTGAGGATTCGGTTGTGCTGATAGATGCTATCCTTGGCATGGGATATTCTTGTGTTTGGTCAAGTGGGAACGATAAGGTTGAAATGCTTCGAACAACAAAACACGGTGATGCGCATCCACTCGGTGGCATGAATGAATTTTCATTCATCCGAAATGATTTGAATACGCTTCAGCCTATGAATATATTATTGAAATAACACTTGACATCAAAATTTATTTTTTGTATCATAGACGTTGAAAGGAAATTATGGAATATCAAAAACATATTGTAGAACAGATTCTCAAAGCTGAACCCACCTTACTGTATTTAGTATTGTCCGGTTCCCGTGTATACGGAACCAACAATGCCGATTCAGATTACGACTATCGTGGAATCTTTGCTAACGAAGAAAAAGATGTCATTGGACTGTATCCGCTTGGCGACGCCAAAGGTAGTGAAAATTCTCGGGTGCATAAATCTGAGGACATCACTTTGCATGGACTGCACAAATTTGTAAAGCTTGCTATGAACGCAAATCCAAATGTATTGGAATTGTTGTTTATTGATGACTATTCAATTTATATGCATCCAATGTTCAAGAGGTATTTCATTGATAATCGGTATATGTTCTTGACTCAGAAGTGCTATTACACTTATTCTGGATATGCGATGTCTCAGGTTCAGCGTTCCAAACACAAATCAAGCCATGGAACCCTGCGTGATAAATACATTGTTGGCCCAAAGGATGACCCATATGATTCTAAATATGCGATGCACACTGTTCGCTTGATGTTAAACGCCCAAGAAATCTTGTCCAATGGAACTTTGAATCCAAATTTCCAAGGTCCGGATTTGGAATTTTTGAAGAGCATTAGAACCGGTGAAGCATTTTCTGATGCAACTGACTTTTATAACTATGTTAAAAAGATGGATGCGGATTTAAAAGACCTTGCAGAAGTAGCAAATGAAACTAACTTGATTCCACACCACCCCGACAAGGATGCAATCAATCAATTGGTGGTGGATTTTTATAAGGAGTATTTGGAATATTAAACGGGATACAATAAAAAGATTCTGCGCCCACCGTGATGTCAAGACCGTTATTCAGAGAATTAGAACAGCGGCGACTGGCTCTTACGAATATGGCAATACCAAATTAGAGATTTGGAATACTCGGAATTATATCAACCTTGAAGCAGTTCATATGAAAGAAGATGAAATTTCAATGGACATTGAAATGAATCATTTGCTTGATATGCCACGAGACGGGAGACTTTCTTGGTGGTCGTTGATGAAACAACCTGCATGTACGATGTTTGAGAAAACGGTTGACACTCCGAGAGAACGGTCATATAGAATAAAGGTGAAGAAATGAAACAGTCCGCTGTAGCATTAATGATTTACGATGGTAGGTTCCTTATTGGTAAGGCACCCAATCATGACAGGTGGGATTTTCCCAAAGGTGAGATTGGAGAATTTGAATCCCCAGTTGAAGCGTCCATTCGTGAAGCTAAGGAAGAAACCGGAATTCATATTAAGTCCGGCGGAACGGGACTGACTCAGTTTGTGTATGGCATCGGACCAATTGATTATTTGAAAAATAAAAAGCTGTTCATAAATGTGTTCCGGCTGACCAAGCGGCAAGCACAAACAAAATTGAAATGCTCATCGTTCTATGAATATGAGGGAAAGAAATTTCCTGAACTGTTCGAATTCAAATGGATTACTTGGGATGAGAAGGATGACTATTTGTATCACTCATTGGTCAAAGCTTTAAAAAATTATGAATATTTAGGAGAGGTAATACAAGATGAAGACACAACAAAAATTGATGTCGGTTAGTGTAGGCGATGATACAACAGAACATTTAGAAACAGAATTGAAAGCGGGTTGGCGAGTCATATCCATGGAGCGGGTTGGTGTTACAACCGGCGATTGCAGTTTTCCAACGGTTCAGGGCATCGTTATGGTTCTGTTAGAAAAGACTACTCTATCTCGGAATGAATCATATTAAACTTCTTGTAATACTTGCCATCAATCATTATACCGGCGTTTCCATTTGGGCAAGAGATTTGATATTGGGACTTTCAAAATTTGAGTTTGAAATAGATGTGTTATATGAAGCGTCCAATCCGGAAATGATTTCGAACGCTGACTACAATAAATCTTTAATAGGACATCAATTGTGGTATCAATTAGACAATGCCGCTCAGTATGATGTTGCAATTTTATGTAATACATTCAATGAGACAACAGCTTTGCGGGTTGCTAAGAAAACAATTTTTGTTAGTCATAGCAGTATGGTTGACAACGTAAATCCAAAATTGAAACATACCCGTCACATAACCATATCAGGAAGGTCGTGTGAAGTATTAGGGGCGGACACGCACATTGTAAATGGGATAGACCTTAAAAAATTTAGCCCCAAGCGTGTGCCACAACAAGTACCAACAACATGTTATTTTCACAACAGGGTCGCCCCACAACAAATGGTGTTTGATGCCTGTGAAAAACTCAATCTTAACCTGATTTGGAATGAGCGCATCACTGATAACATTACATCAAAATTGGAAGCCGCTGATTTTGTGATGGCATATGGTAGAAGCGCATATGAAGCCATGGCCATGGGCAAGCCTGTATTAATATTTGGGCACAACGAGGACAGTTCAGTTGGCCGTGATACGTTATTGTCTAATGGTATACTTGAAAGCACGGGTGGGCTGTCAGATGGTTGGATTACAAAACATAATTTTGAAACATTGCTATTCCGGAATTGTTCCGGCTGGGCTGAGAAGATATTCATATCAACGTCGGACAGTTTGGTGGATATGATATCACAATATGACATGTCAATGGGGAAGGCAAATAGAACGTTAGCCGAAAAATATTTATCTCTTAATGAGATGATATACAAATTTAAAAATGAAATATTACTTGCATCATGTTCTGTATAGGTTATCTTATGGGTAACGAAAAGGAGATTGCATGAAAGTATGGGAATATGCAACGGGCGACATGTCAAGTATCTTTACCAAAGCCATAAAAGAAACTGAAGGCTTTGCTAAGTGGAAGTCCGAAACCGAAAGCCGTGGAGAACGTGCGGTTTTACTCGGTCTATCAACACCAGAAGACACTTGGATTCATTTTGCTTCTAAGGATTCTGATGACATGTTTACTGGCATCTTTGGGTTTGAACCAAATTGTCTTGGTCCAGTGACTGAAGAATATTCAGACCGATTCAAACGACGTGTGCATAACATTGATGATGGCATGGCATCATGAAAGTTTATGTAGTAACCCGTGAAGACATGTATGCATCATGCGGTGACGGATGTTGTGGACATGCTTATGTTGACAAAGTATTTACAAGCGAAGAGTTGGCGAAAGCGTATGTTGTAGCTGAGCTTGCGAAATATAAATCTTTTAGTTATGATATTGATTCATATGAGGTAGAAGAATGAAACGCTACGATTTTAAAACATTGGAGCAGTTGGGGAAATTAACTGACAATCGGCTGATGGGATATTTCAAAGCCCGTCGTAAGATTATAAATATTGGTGCGGTGACATATTCTCAAATGGATGAAATGCTATTGGAGATGTCACGAATTAAATTGGAACTGGCGGAACGAGGACACATTAAAAGATGAAAATATTAATTCCACAGGAATTGCTTGACCAGAAATATATCAAGCGTCAAAAACATCCTACATTAGATTTGTGGATATACAACTATACCCACAAAACTCAGTTTGAAAGATACTGGAATGAATGGACATTGATGTGCCGTGGTTTAATTTTAGACGGTGAAGGCAATGTTATATCAAGACCTTTCGGAAAATTTTTCAATGAATCCGAGCCAGAATTTGTTGCTCCGGTTGGAGAAGCGTTTGAGGTTTCTGAAAAGGTTGATGGGTCTGAAGGCATCTCATATTTTGTAGATGGTAAATTGCACATAGCAAGTCGTGGTTCATTTCAAAGTGAACAGGCTATGATGGCGAATCTTATTTTGGAAGAGAAGTATCCTAATGTAGATTTGAATTCCGATTATACTTATGTGTTTGAAATCATATATCCTCAGAACAGAATTGTTTTGGATTATGGAGACATGGAAGATTTGATTTTGTTGGCTGAAATTCATACAGAATCGGGTATGGAAGCAATGAATGTTGGAAGTGATTCTGATTTTCCAACGACTAAGAAATATGCATACAAGTCAATTGCAGAAATGAAAACTTTTGATTGGGAAAAGTCTGAGGGATTATGCTTGAGATTCATCCCATCTAACATCCGTTGCAAAATTAAATTTCCAACATATGTTTCACTTCACAAGGTTGTTACTGGACTGAACGAACGTGGGATTTGGGAAATCTTAAAGGGTGGCGGCAACGTTGTTGATGCCACTGAGGGTGCCCCTGATGAATTATTCAAGTGGGCAAATAGTGTTGCAAGTAACTTGACTAAAGATTTCAAAGCCAAAGAGCGTGAGTACATTGGCATATTTGAAGAAGTGTGCGAGGCCATGGATGCGTGGGCTATCTTCGGCAACATAAATGAAGACACCCCTGATTCAGAAATTCGGAAAGAATACGCATTGCACTTTCAGAATCACAAGCACGCAAATATTTTGTTTGCAATGTTGGATGAAAAGGATTATGCTGGACTGATATGGAAACTGATGCGTCCGGAACATGTGGATGTGAGCATAGGAATGGGTGGAAAAATATATGAAACTGACTAAAAAAGATTTATTTTTGGCACCACTTGGTGTATTGATTGTTGGCATATTGGTTGTGATGTTTACAGTATTGGCAAATTGTTAATGCTTGACACGTACTCAATGCGGGTTAGATTATATGATGACCGTGGCAAGGTTGAGAATTTCTATTACATGGAAAAAATCATATTCGAGGATGATTTCAATTTATTGATATATGTTTCACTGCCATGGTATGATGATGACCCTGATAGTGCCGATGGTATCGGTCCTGTGTTAATTGATAAGTTAACAGGTAAGGTTGAAACTTCCAATTTGGAATTTTACATCGCCGAAAATTATTATGGTCGCAGTGATATCTGTTGGGGAAGCAATGATGACCGACTGAGATATGAAGCTCGGACAGAACAGATTGAAGAGCATGAAGATTGGATACGTGCATTTGACAACGAACCAGAAGATGGTCAAAAAGTTATGTACACATTTCCTGGGATGAGTGATGGAGTTTATACGGGCGAATTTTCTCGCAGTTATTATGAGATGGACGAGCGTGGAAATAAACACCCATTTCCAAATGGAGAATATGAACGGGTGTTTCATGGAGAGCATGGAGCATTGGGTGGCGAGGATGTTTATTGGAAACCGTGGCCACCTCAAGAGAAAGAAGACGAATGGGAATGCAAACAGTGCAGTACCTATTTTTTAGACACGGAAATTGAAGATGACATGGAATGTCCTAACGGCTGTGGCAGAGTAGTAAAAAGCGAATTGGAGGATTAAGGAAAATGACTATGAAATTTAAAAGATTTAACGATATTGATAATGCAAGTCGGCAATTGACTGTCAACTACATTATGCAAAACGGATTGGCCGGTGGGATTTGGGTCGCAACCGAAAAGGTTGACGGTGCAAACTTCTCCATGTGGGCTAACAGTAAGGACTTTCGTGCAGGTAAGCGAAACTCTATGCTTGCCCCAGGAGACTACAAGAGCTTTTTCAGTTGCGATACCGTAGTTGAAAAATACCAACCGAACGTTCTTGAGATTCGTAAGTTTGTCAAAGCTGAGTTCAAGGCAGTCGATGTTCGTATGTACGGGGAATTGTACGGTGGTTACTACCCAACAGCAGACCCGACTTCGGCACCTAATGCCTCACGCATTGCAAGCGATAAAGTATTTTACTGCCCGCATAATGATTTCATCGGATACCGAATCATGGTAGATGGTGATTTTATCGGCATGTTGGACGGTCTTGAAATGTTTGAGCAATTTGATATTCCCGCTGTGCCTATTCTTGGAATCGGCTCATTTGAAGAAATGTTGAAGGTCCCAAATGATTCTGTTTCACAGATTTCAATGATGCACGGTCTACCAAACGTTCCATTGGAGAGATTCAAAGGACTTTGGGGTGAGGAGAAGGGTAACATCATTGAGGGTGTTGTCATTTCCCCAGATGTGCCAACGTACATGGGTAGCGGGTCTTTTGTTTCTCTTAAAAATAAGAATCAAAGATTCACCGAGAAGCAAAAGGTCAAGGTTGAAAAAATTGCAACTCCAATGAGTGACCGACAAGTGGCTGTATATCAGGACATGAAAGCAAATGTTACTGAGAACAGGCTTCGCAACGTGCTGTCTAAAATTGGAGCAGTAGGTCAAAAAGACTTTGGAAAAATCATGGGTCAAATGAATGCTGATGTAATCAAAGACCACATGCTTGATAATCCAAATGGCGGCGGGTTGACCGACCTTCCAAAAAAGGAGCGCAAGCAAGTAACTAAATTGGTCAATACAGATATTGGAAATTTAATTCGACCCAACTATCAAAATATGATAGATGGAACATTCTAAAAAAGGAGATACAGAATGAATTACAGAAACGAAGCAACAACCGTAATTAGTGATGCGAAGTGGACAGTTTGGAAAATCATTCCACTGGTACTTTTGATTGTGGTTGTATTTGGAGTTGGTGGAAGATGGTTATACGTTGCATCTGCCCCAGGTCGGGTAGCAGTACAAGTATCCGGCACCAACAACATAATCACAAACTATGAATGGTTCAAGCAGACCTATCAAAGCGTCAAAGCAATAGATGTCAAGATTGGAAATGCTGAAACTTCCATTACAAGTTTCAAGGATGGGATGGGTCCACGTTCAGAGTGGGATTTTGAAGACAAGACTGAATATGGTCGTCTGAGTTCCATTGTACTTGGACTACAAAATCAGCGAGCCGATATGGTCGCAACCTATAATGCTCGGTCAAAAATGGCGACACGTAGCGTTTTTAAGGGTTCTGAATTGCCATTTGAATTACAGTAAAAGGAGATACACATGTTTAAGAAATTTACAATTGTAGTCATGGCATTAGTATTGATGATGTCCTTCACAGGATGTTTTGAAGATGGTTATGCCCAAAAGGAAGAAAAACGCACTTCGCAGAATCAGTCAAAGCTGTTGAGTGCACAGCCACCGGTCAGTTTGGACTGGAGCTTGGAGCGAGAGAATATCAATAACCGAACGAACCGATGGAATGACCCAAACAAGGTCAGCTACATCTATCTTATTGACTTTGGCAAAGTCATGGCATTCCACACAATCAAGGGAAAAGTTTCCAGTGTGAATAGTCAGATTACTAATCCTGAAAAAAAAGTTAGAGGCGGACAGGGTAACGTAGTTTTACCAAGCCCAGCGGAAGATGGAAGCTACGGTTCAAATGGTGATGCTATCTTTTTCTTCACCACAGAAGGTGTATACGGCGAATGGAACGGCAAGTATCTGCTTGTTGATGAACCACTCAAGCTGTCAACTCCACCACAACTTGTTCGTAATATTAAATAAGGAGATTCGGAATGTTTAAAAGAAGCATTTTAATTGTAATCATTTTTGCGCTTGTGTTCATGGGATGTGAACCACCGCAAAATTATGCCCGTCAAGAGGAAAGGCGCACTGAACAAAATCAGTCAAAGCTGTTGAATGCACAGCCGCCCGCCAGTTTGGATTGGAGTCTTGAACGTGAGAATATCAACAACAGGACAAATCGTTGGAACGACCCCAACAAAGTTAGCTACATTTATCTGATTGATTTTGGTAAGGTCATGGCGTTTTACACCATCAAGGGAAAAGTCTCAAGTGTAAATAGTCAGATTACTAACCCTGAAAAATATACTCGCAATGGTGCGGTTCTTCCGTCACCCGCTGAAGATGGTAGCTATGGAACAAATGGCGACGCTATCTTTTTCTTCACAACCGAAGGAGTGTATGGAGAGTGGAACAAAGGTTATCTCTTGGTAGATGAGCCGTTGAAGCTTTCAACTCCACCTCAGTTGATTAGAAACATAAAATAAAGTTGTGTCTCCGTGGGCAGGGTTCACACATCCTGCCCACATTTTTTTCGGTGTTTTTTTCAGAACAGCACTACTTATATTAAAGTAACTCATGTTTATGAGATGAGAGGTAAGAGACCTTTTGAGTTGTCATAGAGGCAACAAATCATTTTGTGGACTATACTAATATAAAGGAGAACTGTTATGAAACAATCCTATTGTGGCGTTGCCACACAACCAGAAGCACACCTAACCGTAAACAAATGTCGTATCAAGAACTATGATGGACAAGTTTACATGAAACCCAACACCGAATACGAAATTGAGATGTTTAATCCTACCCAAGATGTTTGAATGGGTATAATTAAACTTGATGGAAAGCCACTGTCCGGTGGCGGTCTTGTATTGAATCCAGGTCAACGAGTCTTTCTTGAAAGATATCCGGATGACCCACGCAAGTTCAAATTTTCCACGTATGATGTAGACGGAAGCAACCAACAGGTACGACATGCGATTGCTAAGAATGGTCTTGTAGAAATTGATTTCTATAAAGAGCAAGCCTTAAACAATAGCATTAGCTGAACCTGTTCAAACACGAGCACAGCCGCTTGGCCAGACCAGTGGACATACACATCTTCAACTCCGTTTGACAATTCCTTTATTGGGTCAAGCTCGGGCACTATCAGTAGCACTTTTGATTCGTGTAATGTATATCACGCATCAACTGCCAACACATCTAAATCATTGTTGACCGATGCTACAACTGACAACACACGGAAACGCTGTCTTACAAAATCAATAGAAACCGGAATGACTGAAAAGGGTGGACACTCTAATCAGAATTTGGTGTCTGTAGACAATGAGTTTGAAATATCTCCACGTTGCACAGTAACGTATCAGATACTTCCTGAGAGTCAGCAACGACAGCAGGCAAGCGATATCAGAACGTATTGCACCAACTGTGGCAGACGCTTGAAGAAGGGTGAAAACTTCTGCGCAAGCTGTGGAACCAAACGCTAAACAAAATGATGATAACGGTGTGTCTTAACGGGCACACCGCATCTATAAAGGAGACAGAATGGTTTTAGAAATTTTATTTATATCGTGCATCATTTTATATTGGATATCCGAAGGTGTTACTGAAGGGTATACTTGGGCGAGTCAGAAACAAAGATTGGCCAATAAGTTAATTCACCCAAATGCCGCACATAACGGCTTGATGGACTATCACGGATGGCGATTGTTTGAAAACATTGGAATCTGGGGTGCCGTTATAATTGCATATTTTACAGATATGGGAGCGTTCAATTTTTTCACGCTTGGAATCGGGGCGTGGTTTGTTGGTGCCTCACTATATGAGATGGCATTAAACTACATAGTCTCAGTATTTATAAAGACAAGGATTACAAGTGGCACATATTTGGGCTGGACATTCAATGGATAACTGGTGGAATGATATGGGCGTTGTTTTTTATTGGAATATTATTTATAACCATAGGAGTTAAATTTTAATGAAAGAATTAGTATTAACAAGAGTACCGCCAGGAGATAGGTGGAGAGATGCAAAGACTCCCCGTTCGGATGAAATATTTATTTCGTTGACGGATGGATTAGAACATGCGTTTTCACAGCATGATTGTTTTGAGTTTCACATCAATGCAAAAGAGGGCAAGGTTTATAAAGTGATTCCAGACCCACCTGCAGAACCCGAGAAGCCAAAAAGCTACTCATTATATGGAGAGGATTATTAATGAAAACAGTTAAATATTTTAGTGCTACATGGTGTCAACCCTGTAAGCATTTCAAGCCAGTGATGCAAGAGATTGCAAACGAAGGATACTCCGTGCAGTTTATAGACATGGATACCAATGAAGTCATGGCAAGAGAATATAATGTACGGTCGGTTCCGACTTGCGTTATTGAAGAAAATGGTAATGAGATACACCGACTTGTTGGTGTTGTTCCAAAGGCCACAGTTATAGCAAATCTAACATAGGAGAAAAGGTTATGGTAATTACAAAAGAACAAGCATTAGAATATAGATTAATGGCGTTGGACTTGGCACAGAGCACTGGACTTTGCGCAGACCCCGCCAGTTTAATAGAAAGTGCGAAAACAATTTTCAAATATATCACAAAAGGAGAATAAGGTTATGGAAAAATATTTTGAAGCTACAGTAGCATTCATTGAAACGGTTGAAACCAAAGATGGTGTGAAAGAAAAGAAGCGCAAGGAAAAGTATTTAGTTTCCGGCGACACCCCAACGGTGGTTGAAGCACGGATTCATGAATTTCTGAAAAATGCACAGGTTGAATTTGAAACCGAATGGATTAAAGAAAGTAAAATTATAGAGGTTTTTTAGTTGTTTTGGTAGGGGTTTCATGTTATATTACAGTGTAATGAGAGAGGAAACCCAAATGACTACCGAAACCGAATTATCAGGAAAATTTTCATTTCCAGCTTACAGGCTGGGTGAGTTCCTTAAGCGTTTCAAAAAGCTTGAGAAACTTTGTAAAAGTATTGATGTGGAGTTACCCACGTATACGTCTGGTGAAATTTACGAGACTGACCAGTATATAGAGGTGCAGACTCCGCTCGGCCCACGTCAGAAAAAAATCAAAGTTGATTATATTGACGTTGAAGTTGACTATGCCCAAGCCATTGTTTTAGATGGCGGGTGGGAACTTCTTGGGGTCATTGACCACCGAGAGGGAATCGTCAACACGGTTCCTTACAAAACTGTCCCCAAATCATACTTCGACAAAGATGGGTACTGTGACCACTGTAACACCCAACGTGCTCGTAAAGAGACTTTCATCGTTCAAGATGAAAATGGCATGGCCAAGCAAATTGGTCGTCAGTGTCTCCGCAAGTATTTGGGAGTTGATGGAAATCAGCTTTTCAGAGTTCTTGAATGGTTCGGTCAGTCCTTCAATGTAAATTTCAATGAGGAAGGTGACAACACCATCCGTGAGTATGCACGCTTTGACTTGGCCGAGCTTTTGACTGTCACAGCACATTGGATGAAAAATCACGAGTACATCAGTTACGCCAAGGCTCAAGAGCGTTCAACCTTGAGAAGCACTTCAGGAATCATCCAAACTCTGACACAGGAACCACTGTCATACGATGATGTTGAATACATCGAAGAGCTTGTTGAAGAGATGGTTGAATTAACAGACGACTTGAAGGCTGAGTTGAAAGAAACTGTTGAGACCGTTATCGACTGGGCAAAAACTCAAGACCCCAAAGACAATTCCTACCTTTTCAACTTGAAGACTCTGGCTGAGAATGGTGCTTACACTTGGAAGAGCATGGGATACTCGGTGAGCATGATTCAAGCTTACAACAACCACGTCGCATGGGCTGACAAGAAAAAAGTTGAGAATGCTGATGTTGTAAATGAGCATGTTGGAAATGTCAAAGACCGGTTAGAACTTGAAGTCAAAATTGTTTCAAGTAGATTCCACGAGACTGACTACGGAACCGCAACCATCTACAACTTTGCTGACAAAGAAGGCAGACGGTATGTGTGGTTCACCACTGCGCCGCTTGATGATGAAAAAGAGTTCCCCACCGGAATCTTTAGAAATGTCAAGGGAACTGTCAAGAGACATACTGAGTATAATGGAATCAAACAAACTGCACTCTCCAGAGTGTCATTAGTGAAGGGATAAAATGATGAAACTGTATTGGTTGTTTTGTGGCATAGGACTTAGCATTCTAATTCACGCTCTGTTTTCATATACTGATTTAGTCATGCTTGAACGTGGACTTCTGGGTGTCGCATTTATTACACTTGGGATATCTGTTGGTATCACTGGCACAATAGTTAAAATTAATAGTAGGAAAGCGTTGGCTAAGGTCTATATTAGGTAACATGAATACAACACAACCAAATCCAAAATATCAATTGAAGGGAGCCGATTACTGGCTTCCTTCTCAAATACGCCCAAAGGAATTGCATCCGGATATTAAACCGGATGTATTTGCATTGTCACAATACCGGCGTTCAATCGCTGATTTTGTTAGAATCATTTGTAAAAAGCATGTGCCCGTTGTGTTTAGAGAATCAAAAGAGGATTCCGGAACCGATGGTAAGCGTGTAATTATAACATCTACAATCTCCCCATTTAATTTTGATGCGGTGGTTGGAACGGCGATGCATGAAGGTTCACATATCCGAGATACGGATTTCAAGCTGTGGTTCAAACTTCCAAAATTAGTTCCTAAGAAAAAAGACCTTGTAGCAAAGGCTGAAAAGTTGGGTATCACCAATGTGCATACCTACACAAAAAAGCATCAACTCAAGGAAGAGGGTCAGATGACTGACCACGTTAGAACCAACTTGAATATATTTGAAGACCGACGTATTGATAACAATACCTACAAAGCGTCACCTGGCTACAGGGTGTACTACAAAGCAATGTACGCCGATGCTTGGCAGTCTGATGCGGTGGACAAATTAATTTTAGACCCCAAGAAAGTCATCAAGAAAACCGTGGATACATATTTATTTTATATATGCTATCTCATCAACAAAAATGTTGATTTGGATGTACTTCCAGGACTCAGGGACATTTATAGATTGGCAGACCTGCGGCACATCGGTAGGTTTACAAACACCGCTGGAATACTTGAACTGTCATATGAAGTATACAATATTATTTTAGACAACGTTGACCCCGTAGACCAAGCTAAAGAAAATGAATCTTTTGAAAAAATGCGCAAAATGAAAAATGCGATGGACAAAGCCCGAGAGCGTTTGAAGAATTTATTAGGCAAGGGTGCCGATGATTTGACCGATGCAGAATTGGAAGAATTGGCTGAGGCGTTGAAGAAACAAAAAGATTTTTTAGACGGTGATACCGAAAAGGTAGCTATCTCAGGAGACCTTGCAGACAAATTAAATATTCTCATGGACAGCGAATCATCACTTGTTGAGATTGAACCAAAGGGTGACTATGCCGGAACCGAATGCTTGGTTGTCAAAAAGGTGACCGATGCAATGTTGGATGGAACCGTGTTCACTGCCTTTGAACCATTTCAAAGTGAAACGGCATTGAAATGTATTGATGGTGGAATGAATCTTGGTAGGGTTCTGGGAAAGAAATTAAAAGTCCGGAATGAAACCAAAGTAACGGAATACACTCGCAAAAAGCACGGCGCATTAAATCGTAGGATGCTTCATGAAGTGTCATTTGGAAATACTGACATCTTCACCATGACTGAAATCGAATTCTTTCAGGATGCGTTGATTCATATAACATGGGATGCAAGCTCATCCATGGGTGGAACCAAATGGGAAAATTCAATGACTTCCATAGTTGCAATTTGTAAAGCGGCTGAGATGAGTAGAAACATTGATGTGGTGGTATCAACTCGTGGTGTCCAAATGGTGAACGATAATGTATTGCCAACGGTCATTGTGGTGTATGATAGCAGACGAGATACATTGCATAGATTGAGATTGGTGCTTGCACACATCCGATGCAACGCAAGTACGCCGGAAGGATTATGTTTTGAAGCTATGATAAAAGACTTGTTTCGAAAGGAACCCGCACGTAAATTGTACCTGTTAAACTTCTCAGATGGGGAGCCGTTTTTTATGAACAACGAAATACATTACGGCGGCGAGTCTGCTTACGAGCATACACGACTCATGGTTAATGAAATTAGAAAATTTGGTATGGAAGTATTATCGTATTTTTTAAAGTCTGACACCACGCTTGGGCACGATGCACGGGAAGCATTTATGCACATGTATGGAAAAGACGCCGCATTTATTGACGTGTTAAATATAATTGACGTGGCCAAGACCATAAATAAGAAATTGCTAATTAAATAAAAGGATATATGATGACCCAAAATACAAAAACGTTGGTTAAGATTACTCAAGAGGGTGCTGATTATATAGCCACCGATATTTTTGGGGAAGAATGGACGGCTGATATTGATTTGAATACAAGGAAACTTGCGTTTGATAACAATAGAGCTTTGGAACGAAATGTATATGGTGATGAAACCATGTGGGTCAAAGTCCCAATTGCAAAATTTAAGAGCGTAACCAAAGACGATTCCAACAACGCCATCAAAACTCAAATTGCAAACAGCATTGACCGAATCCCTGAAACTCTTATTGTCAATCCATTGAAATGGAAATTTGCGGTACGAACTATTTTACGAGGTGAATGTATAATGGTTACCGGACCCGCCGGATGTGGGAAAACATCATTGATGCAAGCATTGCCAAAAGCAATGGGCAGACCATATTTCCATTTTAACTTAGGCGCAACCCAAGACCCAAAATCATCCTTACTTGGTAATTCTCATTTGAATACCGAGACTGGAACCTATTTTGTTGAGTCCGAGTTTATTGAAGCAATTCAAACCGAAAATGCTATTATTGGATTGGATGAATTGTCAAGGGCAAATCCCGAAGGTTGGAATATTATAATGCCGATGTTAGACCCGCTTATTGGTCAGATTACATTGGATGAGCGAGCAGATGGAAAGATAATTAAGAAAGCTCCAGGTGTTACATTTATTGCAACTGCCAACATTGGTAGTGAATATACATCTACCCGTCAGATGGATTGGGCGATGGTGGAACGATTTACAAATGTAGAAATGGATATTTTGAATTTTGAACAAGAGGTTCAATTGCTAACAATGTTATATCCAAATCTTAGCGCAGATGATATTGCGCATATTGCAGAAACTGCAATAGCAACACGAGATGAAGTTGCCAGTGCTCAAGGAAAATTGTCATCATTCATTTCAACACGAACAACAAAACGACTTGCGGGACTCGTATACGACGGGTTTTCTTTCGGTGAATCTTTTGAGGCGGCTGTATTTTCTCAATATGATGCTGATGGTGGGGCGGCAAGTGAACGGAATTTTATTAAAAAACACATTCAACAGTATGAAACAGACGTTGCGACGGTCAATCCAGATGATGATTTAGTAGACGAAACTTCATTTGATGGATTTCAGAATCAGAATTAGAAAGGACGAATTCATGGATATGAATCAATGGACAAATTACGAAAAGTTTTTGGTAATGTGCGGTAAAACGAAAATATTATCACCAACATATGCGGCATACATGGAGTTCAAGGAATTGAAAGTTATCTTGAAACACATATCAACATCGGGAACCGGACAATTTGTATTTGAGGGCAAATCATATAAATCCCCAATTACAAGTGCAACCGCTACTCAAATTTTAGGTGACATAGAAATTGGAGAATTCAATGGCTCGATGGTATCGGTCGCCAATGAAGTTAAATTAAGGATTTTTTAGAATTTTTGAAAATACTTTAGCGTTTTCTCAAATAGCCTGCTATTTATTATAGAAGAACGACATGCTCCCAAGGAGGTGCGTTCTAATATTAGGCCGGTAGGCTAATTTAAAAGTTAGGAGAAAACGTTATGAAACATCTTGTAGTAAACCCACGAACAATTTTAAATCACAGAGCAGAATTTGTAAATCAATTTGATAAGGTATTTGACGATATTATCAAAAACCAATTCCCCAATTTCCACAAGGAATTTAAGGTATCAATACCTAAATCTGCATATCCAAAAATGAATGTCTATAACAAGGATGATGAAATCATTCTCATTGCGGAGATTCCAGGATTGGAAAAGGCTGATTTGAATATTGACGTAGAAGATAATATGATTAAAATTAGTGGCAACCGACATGAAATTGACGAGGATGAGGAGTGGCTGATTCATAAAGAATTGAGGCAAGCTTCATTTGCAAGGTCTGTTGGTCCATTTGAAACTGAGTTCTTTGATTTGGATAACATCTCAGCAGAATTCACATTGGGTGTCCTCAAAATAAAGGTTGCAAAATTAGTCCCTGAAGAACCCAAGAAAAAAAAGGTTACAATAAGTTAAATAGGTCATTAAGGTGGGCTATTTATGAGGTAGTCCACCGGACTTTAAATGTACATTTTTGGGAAATTTGATAATTATACCTATAATGAAAGGGGCACTATGAATGAACCGAGTATATTTAACGTGGATGAAAACCTAATTGAGTTCTTAAAAGATGTTAAATTTACTGAACACTTAGGATTTTATGGTGAAAATCTTCAGAAGCATTTGTGCAATCCCTTAAATGATAGAACGCTAATCTCACTATTGGAATACAATCGTGCTGACTTAGCAAACGCATAAGGAAATAATATCATGGATACAGACAGGTTACAATACAAAATAGACAGAATTCAATCTCTATTAAACGCAACAATAGAAATTAGTGCCCAATATGAAAATGGAGCACTGCAGGCGGCCATTGTAGAAATAGGCAAAGAATTAGAATATTTAGAAAATATGATTCAGCTATTAGAAGACTATTAAATGCGAAATAATCGTTTCTTTTTATTCTTAATGATGCTTGCGTCGTTTTCGATTGCAGGCTCAGCGGCTTTCTTTTCTGTATTTGGATTATCCAAATTATTTGCAGGTGCATCCACACAAATTATTGTGATGGCATCAAGCCTTGAATTTGGGAAGCTAATCTCTGCATCATTTCTGTATAGATACTGAAGCAAAATAAACATCGCTTTCAAAAGCTATTTGACGATAGCATTGGTGGTTCTTGTATTAATCACAAGCGGGGGAATCTTTGGATATCTATCAAATGCATATCAGGGTGCCACGCTCGGACTTGATAAAATTACATCAAAGATGCAGGTGCTGGAGCAGACCAAGGAACGATTGTATGATGACCGAGATAGGATTAATATTACAACGGAGTCATTACGTTCGGAGCGACAAAACACTATTGAAAATAGAAACGATGAAATTGCTTCAATGACCATAACCGATACTACTCGGTATTATGATAGACTTCAACGTTCAAAAATATATAATCGGTATAAGCCGGAATTGGCAACATTGGACATTGACGTTAAAAAGGCCAATGATAATATGGATAGCGTCGCTGTTAAACTATCAAGAGTTGAACAGCAGATGTCTGATATGAAAATTGAATTGATTGAGACCGGCGCAGATGTAGGTCCGGTGATTTTTATTGCTCAGGCATTTGATACTTCAGTTGACACGGTGGTTAAATTTTTTATATTCATATTGATATTTGTATTTGACCCACTTGCAATTGTATTGGTTATTGCAACCAATAAGGTGATGCTTGAAAATTGGAATGATGATAACGGTCAACCTAAGAAATCATTTTTTGATAGGTTTACTTGGAAGAAAAAAGAATCCATGTACGGGGTCGATGATGTCAACGATGTCAACGATGTCAAGCCACCAAAAAAGAAAAAGAAGCCGATTAACTTAGAGGAGTCCATCCAAGAGTTGACTGAGAAAGTTCCAACGGCGCATATTAGGGATGAATTAACCCCGTAAATTGATATTTATCACACACCAAAATTATTATTATCAATTAGATAACTTAAACTGTCATCTTGATTTCAGTGGGTGCATACTCACAAACATCTGCAACGGCTGAAGTATCAGCGAACGTCCAAGCGGAATTAACATTATCAAAAGATGTTGATATTGACTTTGGAAATCTATCAGCAACTTCAACACCGATTATGGACCCGAAAGACGTATCACATACCGACCTTGGGCAAGCATATTCCATTGGTGAATTTACAGTTGGTGGAAGCAATGGTGTCGGTGTTAATGTAACACACGATGCAACGGTAACATTGGGTGATGGAACGAATACGATGACCTATACACCAAATATGTATGGTCACGAAACAACACAGGCATCTGCAACTTCAGTAACTAATGGTGGAAATATTACACTGGGTGCAAGTGGATATAAATTGTGAGTTGGTGGACATTTAGGAACACTGTCAAGTCAAGCAACGGGTGCGTATACTGCAACCGCCGGTAATGGTTCGGGAGCATTTACCATAACATTGGAATACAATTAAAAATAATTTAAAAAAATCGAAAATAAAATGCATTTTAACGAAACTCCGTGCTATGTATATATGAATCTAAATTTAATGAGGAAAATGATGACGACAATAACAATGATACTCGGCTCAGCGAAACAAAATTTACGCCCAAGTTTGGGATGTGATTCCGTGTATTCAATTTTTGCCACAGAACCCCAACATCAAAGAGCCTTCATGCAGTAGCAAAACCACCAAACAAAAATACTAAACATGAAGGCGAAAATAAATTTATTTTCGCTTTTTTTTTACTTGCAAACGTAAATTTTAGATGTATATTGGTGAGAGATTAACACGCTTTTTTAGACAAATAGGGATATGATGTAACGGTAGCATGTGAGATTTTGAATCTCATCGTATCAGTTCAAATCTGGTTATCCCCACAAATGTTTTTTGAAATATGCTCTCGTGGTGAAACTGGATATCACATTGGCCTACGAAGCCAAAATTCGGGGCTCAAATCCCTGCGAGAGTACATGTAACATAAAAGTTGCACAGTAACATTACAAATGTTATCGTGCAGAAAAAATGTTACTAACGGTCCTGTAGCCCAATTGGCAAGAGGCACTGGTTTTAGAAACCAGATGTTGGAGGTTCGACCCCTCTCAGGACTACACATTGATTCATGGTGTAAACGGATAGCACGACGGATTCTGATTCCGTTAGTCTGAGTTCAAATCTTAGTGAATCAGCAGAAATGTTAAGAAAGTTCTTGACATTCGAGTAATTGCAAATATATTACTCACGTTCTTTGAAAATTTGGGAAAGTAAAAAAGTAAACAAATGATTACTACGGGGTATCCTGTGTGATTATTTTAAATATAAAAATGCCGCACTTCGGTGCGGCATTACATAGTGGTGTAGCTCAGTCCGGATAGAGCACTGGTTTTGGGAACCAGGGGTCAAGAGTTCGAATCTCTTCACTGCTACCGTGGGCAACGGGTCGTCATGAGTGATGCTGTGAAAAGCCACTGAATGAGCTTATTGTGTCCGTGAGGTGCCAAAACATTCTGCAGGATGCGTTGGAATCAACCTCAAAACATTGAGAGGAACCATTGGCGGGAACCGCCCGTTTCATGGTGATTAAAAAGAGAATCCACAACTCCCCAACCAACATGTGAGATTCAAACCTCTTACACTTGCCTCTAAAACATTTAATGGATGATGTCCTGCCTTGTAAGCAGGGGAAGCCGGTTCGATACCGGATGGAGGCTCACAAATTCACAGGTAGCTCAGAGGCAGAGCGTTCGGCTGTTAACCGAAGGGTCGAGATTTCGAAATTCTCCCTGTGAGCAACAAATGGTGTCATATGACTTAATTGAGATAATTCCTTCTTTGCCAATACAATCCGACGTAGTACTAATGGTAAAACGGCACGCTGTTAACGTGAAAGATGGAGATTCGAATTCTTCCGTCGGAGCAAAAAATAATTTAATTTAGTACTTGCATAACGAGATTTCATGTTGTATATTAGTTATGTAAGAAAAGAAACAGTGAAACCGATAAGGAGGAAGATAAAAATGGCTGATATATCAATGTGTAATGGACATGGATGCCCACTTGAAAGAGATGAATGTCACAGGTTTACCGCACCACAATCGGAACATTGGCAATCATGGT
>Ga0233437_1000192_pt1 | contig 148336 bp, 148 predicted proteins | sample SI_122_August201_FD_182714 | JGI IMG/M metagenome (GOLD analysis project Ga0233437, IMG submission 182714) | Seawater microbial communities from Saanich Inlet, British Columbia, Canada - SI_122_August2016_200_MG | ecosystem: Environmental > Aquatic > Marine > Inlet | place: Canada: British... | reverse complement strand
TGACCCTTAAGAGTTTTAACGAAGAAGGGTTTCTAATCATACGGTTTTCAGATACGGGCTGCGGCATGCGCCGTGACGACATAAAACGTATCTTTGATCCGTTTTTTACAACCAAAGCCCCCGGAAAGGGTACGGGCCTGGGCCTTTCTATTTGCTACACGATCATGGATCAGGCGGGTGGCAGGATTCGTGCGGAAAGCGAACCCGGCGGAGAGACCACCCTGATCCTTGAGATGCCCCTTGGTAATATTGAAAAATGAGGAGATCTGTTGTGCCGAAAAGACGAGTGCTGGTGATTGATGACGAAAAAAACATGCGCCATATGTTGAAATTTATGCTGGAGAAGGAAAGCTATTCGGTTTCATGCGCTGAAGACGGTTTGACAGCCCTTGAGCGCATGGATCAAGATGGTTTTGATTATATCCTCTGCGACATCAGAATGCCGCGCATGGACGGCATGGCGTTTTTAAAGCAAGCCAGCGAGAAATATCCTGAGAAGACTTACATTATGATGTCTGCTTACGGCACCATTGATACGGCCCTTGAGGCCATCAAGAAGGGCGCATACGACTATATTTCGAAACCCTTTAAAACGGATGAAGTCCTTTTGACGCTCAAAAAGGCGGAAGAACGTGAACGGCTTAAAACGGAAAACCTGAACCTTAAGAAAAAAATGGAAAAAATCCAAAACAAATATTCCTTTGGCAGTATCGTGGCCAGAAGTGAAGCCATGGCAAAAGTCTTTGACCTGGTCGAGAAGGTTGCGGAACATAAAACCACCGTATTGATCACCGGGGAGAGCGGTACGGGAAAAGAATTGATTTCTCAGGCGATACATTCTAATGGGCAGAGAGCGGATGGCCAACTGGTCTCCATTAATTGCGGCGGAATACCCGGAAATCTTCTTGAAAGCGAATTGTTCGGCTATAAAAAGGGGGCCTTTACCGATGCCACCCGGGATAAACCCGGCCGTTTTGACGAAGCACACAAAGGGACCTTGTTTCTGGATGAAATCGGGGAATTGCCATTTCCCCTGCAAGTGAAGCTGTTGCGGGTGTTACAGGAAGAAGAAATAACACCCCTGGGCGGACGCGGCGCCAAAAAAATTGATGTTCGGGTCATCGCGGCCACGTCAAAGGATTTGGCCAAAGAGGTGGAAAGGGGGAATTTCAGGGAGGAGCTCTATTATCGCATCAATGTGTGGCGCATTCATTTACCCCCCTTGAGAGACCGAAGGGGTGATATTTCCCTTTTGACCGGGTACTTCGTGGATCAATTCAACAACAAACTGGGAAAGGCCATTGAAGGCCTCTCTTCAGAGGCTATGGGCATGATTATGGATTACTACTGGCCGGGGAATGTCAGGGAGTTGGAAAATACCATGGAGCGGGCGGTTCTTCTGGCAGCGGGCCGGTGGATAACCCCTGAAGACCTGCCCACAAGTCTCCTCAAGCACCGAAATCCCATTGAAGAAATCGATGGATCGGAAGTGCTCTCCATCAAGCGCGCCACCAGACGTTTGCAGCGGGACTTCATGGCGAAAGCGCTCAAGAGAACAGGGGGCAATAAAACCCAGGCGGCCAAACTCCTTGAGGTCAGTCGCCCCATGCTCATCCAAAAAATAAAGGAATATGGTTTGTAGTCCTTCACTGGTTCTCTTCTCAACAAAACCATATAACGCTTGACGTTTAATGCGAAGCGCTATTAGGAGGAATAAATTATGAATAATATGCGACCAATCCATCCCGGAGAAATTATCAAAGAAGAGTGCCTTAAACCATTAAGTATGAGTGTTAATGCTCTCGCCGTAGCCCTGCGTGTCCCTGCATCCAGAATCAATGACGTGGTAAGACAAAAACGGGGTGTTAGCATAGATACTGCTCTTAGGCTGGCTCGATACTTCAACACCACTGCACAATTCTGGATGAACCTACAAATCAGTTATGACCTTAAAATTGCCAGACAAAATATGACAAACATCGAGGATGAAATTATCCCCTTGCAAACGGCTGTCGCCTGATTTGTCCATGTCTCCAGTTATAAAACGGGATGCTATTCCAAAACATCCAATGGTTAATAAAACGTGTTAATTCTTAAAGAAACAAATTTCATTCAAACGCCCTTCGACAATGAAGAAGAATTGGAAAATGTAGTCATTGAAAACCATGAGTACATATTTGGGCCAAATTCTTTTTACCTGAGAAAGGAGGGTCGGACCAAAGTAAGAGCGACGACAGGCGCATATGTACTCAATGACCCCTAAGCTCCTTATATCACCAATTTGTGGGGCGAAAACCCCATTATAAGGTTCAAATTCATTTTTTGAATCTTTATCGCGAAAATTCTAATGGTTAACTTGGTCCGACCCGGAATCCAACACGGTGCCGGTCAGCACCGCGATTGGATTTGCCCATAAAACGGATAGAGAGAGATGAACAAAAGAATGAACAGGTACGCGATGCTCGCCGGCGGTCTCTGTCTTCTTGCGCTGATGCTCATGTCTCCCGGCATCGCCCGTGCGGCCGAATGTCCGACGATCGACCACGAGCACGGCGCGTGGAATGCCGTGCTGCAACGGTGGGTAAGTGATGGCCGGGTGGACTATGCAGCGCTAAAGGGGGAGGGGCGCGCGCCCTTGGAGGCTTATCTGAAGGAACTGTCGGCGACGTGCGCCGCTGACTACGAGAAGTGGTCGAGGGAACAACGGCTGGCCTTCTGGATCAACGCGTATAACGCATTCACCGTTCAACTGATAGTTGATCACCACCCAATCAGCTCGATTCGCAAAATCGGTTTTCTCCCAGGCGCAGCGTTTCGGCACCGCTTTATTCCGATGCCCGGACTCAAGGGGGAGGTCATATCTCTCAACGACATCGAGCACGGCACCTTGCGCGCCGACTTCGGCGAACCGCGGATTCACTTCGCTCTGGTGTGTGCGTCCGTGGGCTGCCCAGCGTTGCCCAACGAGGCCTATCGGGCGTCGGACCTGGATCGCCAACTCGACGAGCAGGCGCGAATATTTCTGAGCGATACGAGCAAGAACCGCTTCGACCCGGCGACGAACACACTGCACCTGTCGCCGATTTTCGACTGGTTCCGAGTAGACTTCGAGGCGGTGCCTGGATCCGTTTCCGCCTATGTCGCTCGGTTTCTGGACGATCCGAGAATCAGCAGACCCGGCGTAGGGATCGAGTACACAGAATACGATTGGTCCCTGAACGACCGAACAACAGCCCATTGACCTCGGGATGCAAACGATGAAAAAATGACACAACAAAACGGAGGAGGATATCATGTTAAAGCTCAAGGATCTGATAATGATCACGGCGCTGGCTATCGTGCTGGGACTCGGCACGGCCTGCTTTGGCCTCTTTGGGGACAGCAGCAAGTCGGCCAAGAAAGCTGAAATTCCAGAGTGCGCTGGCCTGAGCGGCCAGGCCAGGATTGATTGCGAGGCTCGACACAAGAAGCCATGACCTGCTCTTTCGCCGACGAGGTAAATGAAACGCGGTCTCTTCTTGCCACAGCCTGGGGCACTCTTCCCCATGCGCTACGAGGGCCAACCCAGTTCCTCGGGCGGCACTATGCGGGGTGCGGTGCCACGATCGGCGTCATGCCGCGGTGTGATTTTACCTGTGCCGCCTGTTACCTGGGCGAGGGCTCAAATCGTACGAGCCCGCTCCCGATGGTCGAAGTAAAGGCGCAGGTTCAAACCCTCCGGCGCTGGCTCGGCCCAGCCGGCAATCTCCAACTGACTGACGCCGAGATCACCTTGCGCCCCGAGACCGAACTGATCGAGCTGATCGCCTACGCGCGTGCGGCCGGGCTCGTCCCGATGGTCATGACTCATGGTGAGACTTTCCGGCGCAAGCCGGGGCTTCTCGAACGCCTGATGACGGAGGGCGGTCTCACCGAAGTCTGTTTCCACATCGATACAACGATGCGCGGCCGGCGCGATCACTACACAAACTCGGCTAGCGAGACAGACCTCAACGGCCTGCGGGCCGAGTTCGCGGAGACAATACGCACCGCGCGCCGGCGTACCGGCCTCCGACTGGAGGCCGCTTCGACCGTGACGGTGACGCGGCTGAACCTAGAGGGCATCCCCGCAATCGTGCGCTGGTTTCTGGCCAATGCAGACGCCTTCAAGATGGTGAGTTTTCAGCCCATAGCCGCTGTCGGCCGCACCGACCCTCGCCTCGAGGCTGTCTCGCCGGATCAGGTATGGTCGCGCATCGCCAAAGGCGCGGACGACCCGCTACTGCTGCGCGGGGAGGGATCGCTCGGCCATCCGGCCTGCGGCCGCTTCGTGCAGGGGCTGGCGGTCCGCCGAAGGGACGGCGTGGCGCTCGTGCCGCTGTACCGGCGCGATGACGCCGACGAAATGAGCTTTCTCCGCAGGCTGCTGGACCGGGTAGGCGGTACCTCGTTTCGCCTCGACACGCGCGGCCGCGCCATTCGCAGGATCGCGCACGTTTTCAGGCCGCACACCGCTTTCCTGCTCAGGCATGGCCTTCCTTACTTCTGGCGATTGGCGCGCCGCGCCGGCACCTTGCACGCCCGCTATTTCTGTATCGCGAGCCATCACTTCATGAACGCGACCGAGATTGCCTCACCTCTGGGAATTGAGCGACGGTCCGTATGCGTGTTTCGCGTTCCCATCGACGGCCGCTTGGAGCCCATGTGCGCGGTAAACGCCGGCGGCATGCGCGCGCGGTTTTACGAATCGGCGGAGGGGGCTGCCTCGCCGGGGAAAGCCGCATAATGAGCCACTGGGGTTTTTTCACCGCCGCCGGTACTGTGACGGCCGTGCTCTGGCTCCTTCGGCACCACCGCGGCCTCGGCCTCTCCCGAAACGAATTCTGGGCCGCCATCTGGACGCTTCTCATCGGCGGCATTGCGGGCGCGAAGATCCTCTTTCTCATCCTGGGATGGGAGCATTACGCGAGCGGCGAGCTGCGCTTCTGGGCCGATTTCGATGTCGGCTTTGTCTTTTTCGGGGGCCTTCTGGGTGCCACCGCAGCAGGTTTGATTTTCGCCCGCGTGCGCGGGCTAAGCTTCGTCCGCGGGGCAGACTACTTCGCCGTAGCAATTCCGATTGCTCACGCGATCGGCCGAATCGGGTGCTTTTTCACCGGCTGCTGCCCGGGTCGTCCGCCGCACCCCATCCAACTGTACGAGGCCTTCGGCTTGGCGCTGATCGCTTTGGTGTGCCGTGGCGTCCTCACTCGCGTCGAATCAGGGACGGCCCAAGCCGGCACTGCGTTTCGTTGCTATATTATCCTGTATGGGCTGCTGCGCATTCTACTCGATCCACTGCGTGCGGACGGACGCCCGGAGCGATTTCTCGGACTGTCACATCAGCAGTTGATCGCACTGCTGATCGTCGTTCTCGCGTTCGTCTGGCACAAATCAACTCGTTCCCGCAGTTCGGGCTTGCGTTTATGAATGGAATAAGGGACGGGAATATAGCGTCCTTCAAAATATCAATCTAGAAGAGACAAGGACCCAACAAAAACATTCTGCGGACGAGCCGCAGATGTTCACGTTATGCTTCCCCAAGAAAGGGAAAGGGTGGAGAAAAGCGGCCGGGCTATTATATCATAAAAACCTTAAAATCTTTTTTGTCCGGAACCGTCGCAGATACGATTCGGTCTGTGCCGGGACCCACAACCCGAACATCCTGAACCTCCCCCTCCTGCGCATCGCTGTATGAGAGGGTGATTTGAACCGCCTGATCAATGGCCCCGTTCAATAAATCCCCGGACATCAGAACACTCGGCCCGGGAACCGAAACGGTATTCAAGAGGATGTCCTCTTTTATGGCAAGTTTCTTCAGTTTTTCATTTTCCCGTTTGTTGCGGCCCACCACGATTTTCACATGGTCATTTATCCTGAAGTGCCTTCCCAGCTTCAAGGATTCCAGATGATTGACGATGACCTCTGAATTGGAGGTGAGCAGGTCCCTCAAGCGGCGGGAAAATCCCCTTTCCGTCAACATGCATCCCCCTGCAGGAGCGGGATAGTCACCCAGCTTCAGATCCGCTGCCATGCTCATTTGCGGTTTTCTGGAACGTCCCTGAAACCCCAGTAATTGTTTTCTGATGACCCAGCCTTCCGTTTCGGGGATGGTGGGGGGCAGACATTTTGCCGAAAGGGGCCGAAGCAGCAGTCCTTGAAGGCCGCTTTCTTCAGCAACCAGGGCGAGAGCCTTCTTGTTCTGGCTCATGGGCCTTTGCCCCATGACCTCTCCGCTGAAAACGAACGCCGCATCCTCCGAATCAAGCATTTCTCCGGCAATGCGGAACATCAGCGCGTGGCAGTCGATGCAGGGGTTCATGTTGCCGCCGTATCCGTGCTTCGGGTGCTTGACCACCTCAAGATGCCGCTTTGTAATATCCACCACTTTAAACGCCAGGTTCATGGACCGGGCTGAAACCCTGGCACGATCAGCGGTAAAAAAGGGGGTTTCAAAAAAAAGGGCCAGAACGTCAACGCCCTGTGCCCTTATGGCCGCAGCGGCCAACATGCTGTCGAGGCCGCCTGAAAAAACGCAGATTGCTTTCATATGAAATGATTATCTTTCTAGAGTTCGGCCTTTGCCAACGAAGCCACCAGCTCCTTTTGTTCGTCGGTCAGTTCTTTGGGAACATCAATATTGATTTCAACATAAGCGTTCCCCTTGCCAGAACCATTGTAGATGGGCAAACCAAAATTTTTGAGCCGGAATTTGGCGTTGTTCTGAGTCCCGGGAGGAATCTTAAGCTTGAGCACTTTCTTCTCCAGCGTGGACACCTCGATGTCCGCCCCCAGGACAGCCTGTGAAAACCTGATCTTTTGCTTCAGGTACAGGTCGGCATCCTCACGCCTGAACAGGGGATGGGAGGTCTCCTTGATCTGGACAAAAAGGTCCCCCGGGAGGCCACCATTAGGCCCTGGCTGACCTTTTCCCTGCAATCGCAGCTTCTGGCCGCCCTTTATGCCGGCGGGTACTTTTACGGAGACCTGTTCGTGGCGGCCATTGATCTGGTATGCGATGGTTTTACTGGTGGGTTGGATGAGTTCTTCCAGGGTCATGTGGAGCTCGTAAATAAGATTCTGGCCTTTCATCCTCTGTTGCCGGTTCTGAAACCCATCGAAACCGCCTCCGCCACCGCCAAACATCTGGCTATAGCCCCCCTGGCCCCTGCCGCCTCTTCCAAAACCGAATTCCTTAAAAATGCTGCCCAGATCAAAATCCCTGAAAATGTCCTCCTGGGAAAACCGATTCTGAAAACCCTCGGCGCCGAACATATCGTACTGTTGTTTTTTTTCAGGATCACGCAGTACGGCATACGCTTCATTGAGATCCTTGAATTTCGCTTCAGCGGATTTATCCCCTTCGTTGTGATCTGGGTGATATTTCAGCGCCAGCTTGCGATACGATTTCTTGATTTCTGCAGGGGAGGCTGATTTGTCAACCCCAAGAATTTTATAATAATCTTTTCCGGACATGGCTTCAGGGTGTTGGTTGTGAAAAAAAAGGTTTTTGTTTTACATCCCGAGAAATTAATCACAAGGCTCAGGAAGTCAAGGTGTCGGGGGGCAGGAGGGGCGTATCTTTTTCCAGGTGATAAAGTGCGGCGCCCACAGGCGCAAAGGAAAGGAGCAGAAGATTCAATCCGGGGATTAGGAAAAGAATGCCAAACCCCAGGTGAAAGGGAAGGGTACCCAGCAGAAAACGGAACCGGGCAGCGAAAGGGTTCATCCGTCTGGCAGGTATCAGGTCCGTATTGTCCCACGCGAGGAATATGGCGGCAATACCTGAGGAGAGGATCGCAATAAAAGGCCCCAGCGGCGTGAGCCAGCCTAACAGCAGCAGGATAAGGGCCAGCAACACAGGGATCGTGGTCCTGGGAATTTCCTGCTTGATCAGATAGATGAACAACCGAAATAGGGGAATATTTTCCGATTCCTCAATCCGACCCGTGACGCGCTGTTCAGTGATACGGGACATGTGATCCATAATCAGGACGCTGAAAAAGATCTGGGAGACGAGATAAGAAAATATGGCCGATAAGGCAAAAAGCGCAAGGGAGAGAATCCAGGATACCACAACCCACAGCCAGAGAATCCAGTGGCTGGTGGGTTGGGTCCAGATGAGTTCAAGGATTTCCCGGTGATAGGCGAAAATCAGACCGGCAGCGACCACCGTCAGCAATATCACCACCAGAAACCGCAATAGGCCCCAGAGGAGGAGTCGCGGGGTCTTGAGCCCGAGAAAAAGGCCTCGGAAATTATAACCCATGCCTTTTATAAAACCCATTTACTTATTCCTTGGTTTGGATTCAGAGCCGTTGACCCACCAGTCCGTATCGTTATCAAACCACCATGCATCACTTTTTGAAGCCATGATTTCGCGACCCAGGGCTTTCCCGCTTTCCGTACACAACCGCTTCAGTGCGTATCCCAGCCATTCTTTCGCATTGGGGTTGCCTGAATCCAGTTGCACTTTCAATTCGAGAATCAGGTCAAGCTGATCTGCGTCTTTTGCAATCCTGGCTTCCAGGGTGTTTGCGGCATTGAACTCATGGGTCAAATTAACAATATCCTTCCCAAAGGGCAGATCCCGGGTCTGGTCTAAAATGGCCTTCTCCTCATTCACCGCCACATACTTCTTATTCACATAATTATGGTCCCCTGTCCTGGCTTCAGGCAGGTCATGGAACAGGCACATACGGACGGTTTTATCAACGTCCGCCCCGTTTTCCATGGTGGCGAGAACATAACCCAGGAGGGTGGTTCTAAAAGAATGGTCGGCTACCGATTCAGCGCCCGAGCCCAGAAACTGGAATCCGGTTCGGGGCGTCTTTTTCAGCATACCCGCTTCAAACAAAAATTCTACAGTGCGCTTCATCTTGATTTATCCTGATGCAATGTTTAGTATGGGGCAGTTTTATAGATCACTTGAGATCCAAAATCAATCCGTAAGTGGAAAAAACAAATAACATCTCAACGGAACATGAAATGTCTGATATGAAAATATACACCTATCCGGACCCGGTTCTGAAAACACCGGCGGAACAGATACGTGATATCAATGGAGATCTGCAGCGTGTCATTGATCGAATGATTGAAACCATGTATTTGGCCCCGGGTATCGGACTGGCGGCCAACCAGGTGGGTCTTCTCAAAAGAGTCATTGTCTTTGACGGTTCGCCGAGCGAAGATGAACCCAACCCCCATGTATTGATAAATCCCGAGATTGTTGCCAGTGAAGGCTCAGTCAAATGGGATGAAGCTTGCCTGAGCGTGCCAGATTATACCGCAGATGTCGTCCGTAAGACGCGGGTGCAGGTTAAAGGCCTCGACCGGCACGGCAAATCATTGGATCTGGAAGCGGAAGACCTGTTGGCCGTATGCCTCCAGCATGAAATCGATCATCTTGACGGAGTCCTCTTCATTGACCGGATCAGCACCCTGAAGCGGGCCCTTTACAAGAAGAAACTCAAGAAAAAGAAAAAAGGGGACCCGGTGAATGATTCAACATAATCCGAGCCTTTTTCCGGCACGGCCCGGGGTCATATTCATGGGCACCCCTGATTTTGCATTGCCGTCCCTGGAAGCATTGATTGCGCATGATCATCATGTTCAGGCGGTGGTGACCCAGCCGGACCGGCCCCGCGGCAGAAGCGGAAAACCTATCCCATCCCCTGTGAAACAATTGGCAAAACGCTTCGGGATAGCGGTTCTTCAGCCGGAAAGGGCATCGGATGAATCGTTTTGTCAGGCCATCGGCGCTATTTCGCCCGATCTCCTGGTGGTGATTGCCTTTGGTCAGGTCCTGAAAAAGCAACTCCTGGATATTCCCGCATGGGGGGGATTGAACGTTCATGCATCCCTGCTGCCGAAATATCGGGGTGCCGCCCCCATTCAGCGGGCCGTTATGAACGGTGAGCGTGAGACCGGTCTCACGGCCATGCGCATGGAGCAGGGATTGGATACCGGTCCCATCCTGTGCCAGGAAAAAACGACAATCGGCGCCCGTGAAACAGCCGGTGAACTCCACGATCGGCTTGCGGGTATGGCCGCGACATTTCTACTTAAAACCCTTCAGCATCTGGCTGAAGACGGCATTTACGAAACACCCCAGGACGACACCCTGGCTACCTATGCCGAAAAAATTGACCGTAACACCGGCCGCATTTTGTGGGGTCGCCCGGCAGATCAGATCTCAGCACTGATCCGGGGCCTCGATCCCTGGCCGGGGGCTTATACCACAGTGAATGGCAAAACCCTGAAGCTTTTCTCACCCCGCGTGGTGACCGCGGGTGATGCTGTTGCGGTCCCGGGAAGGGTCAGAGGTCATACCGGGGATGGACTGCTGGTGGAAACAGGTGACGGGGTAATTCTTCTGGGGGCGCTGCAGCTTGCCGGAAAGAAACGACTGAGGGCATCGGATTTTCTGCGGGGGTTCCCCCTCCAGCCCGGAACTCTTCTGGGGCCCGGAACCCTTCTCGGGCCCGAAAACCTACTTGGAAAGAAGAAATGAAAGATTCCACAACCCACAACGAGGACCGTGAGACGTCAGAATCGCTTCAACCGGAACCCATCGAGCTCGGTACATTTACCAGGCCTCGAAAACGCGTCTTTATCTTTCTCCTTCTGGTCACCAGCCTGCTCCTCCTGGGGCTCGCTTTTTCCTTATGGTGGGTACCCTATGTGGGCCTCGCGAATATCCATCAATGGGTCCCGGTGATTCTGGCGGTTCTCCTGAGCGGCATCGTATTGGTAAGCCTCGGAGCCGTCTTAACGCTTGTCTTTACCATCATCAGGGGGAAGAATCTTTTTTTCAACCGTCGTATCAGGGGGGTGGTGATTCGTGTGCTGTTCCCACTGCTGGTGGGTGTGGGCAGGTGTTTCGGTATTAAAAAATCAGAAATCAGGAGATCTTTTGTGGCCATTAATAATCAATTGGTCATGGCGGAGGCCCAAAGGGTTAAACCGGAAAAAATGCTGATCCTCCTGCCCCATTGTCTTCAGAATCATGATTGTGACGTAAGGATCACCGGGAATGTGCAGAATTGCAAATCATGCGGCAAATGCAAAATCAAGAACCTGGCAGCCCTTTCCGAAAAGTACCATGTGCATGTGGCGGTCGCTACCGGCGGCACCCTGGCCCGAAAAATTGTCGTGGAAAAACGCCCTAAAATTATCATTGCCGTGGCGTGCGAACGGGACCTCACCAGCGGCATTCAGGACGCTTATCCCATTCCCGTTTTCGGCGTTTTTAATCGCAGACCTTTCGGACCGTGTTACGACACGGATGTCGATATCGACCTTGTGGAAAAAGGGTTGAAAACCTTTCTAATCAACTGACCCCCGATGTCCAGAAACCTTGCCTTAAAATCCCTTAACAGCGCCGGCACACCCGGTCAGGCGGAACGGCGTCTGGAAATTCTTTTTTCACAAAACCCCGGGCTGGACGAACGGGATCGGGCCTTTGCGGTCCATCTGGTTCAAGGGGTCCTGAGATGGCGAATCAGACTTGACTGGATATTGAAACAGTATGTTCGGTTTCCGTTTAGAAAGATTGATCCGCAGGTGTTGAATATCCTTCGCCTGGCCCTGTTTCAGATCCTGTTTCTGGACCGCGTTCCGGAGTCCGCCGCGGTCAACGAAGCGGTGAAACAGACCCGAAAAACTGGCAAGGACCATGTGGCAAAGTTTGTCAATGGCATCCTGAGGCAGATCTGCCGGGAAAAGGAGCAACTGCCATACCCTCACCGGGAAAAAGAAAGAGGCCTTTATACATCGGTCTATTATGCCTACCCCATGTGGCTGGTAAAGAAATGGACCCGGGAGTTGGGCGCGGATACAGCCTTGCAACTGCTGAAAGCCGGGAACGAAATTCCCAAAGTGACCATCAGGACCAACTCTTTGCGAACCACCCGTCAAATTCTGTTGAATCGCCTTGAGGAAGAGGGCATCGAGGGCAGGGCGGTTTCTTTTGCTCCCGAGGGCATCGAGTTGATCAATTTCAAGGGGTCCATTTCCCGGCTGAAGGCCTTTAAGGAAGGTCTTTTTCAGGTGCAGGGCGAAGCGGCCCAGGTCTGCGCGCACCTTCTGTCGCCCGGTAAAGAAGACCTGGTAGCGGATATGTGCGCCGGTCTTGGGGGTAAAAGTACCCATCTGGCTGAACTGATGGGGGATCGGGGTCGGATCCTGGCGTTGGATACCAGCTTTGCTCGCTTGAGAGGCTTAAGGCAAAACACAAAGAGGCTGGGTATGGGAAGCATCTTCCCCCTGGCTGCTGATGTCATGGCCCCGATCTCTTTTCTGCGAGGCTCCTTTCAAAAAATCATGGTAGATGGACCCTGTTCGGGACTGGGGGTCATTTCAAAGCATCCCGACACGAAATTGACCAAAAAAGAGGATGACATCAAACGCCTGGCAATGGTACAAAAATCTATCTTGTCCCGATCCTGCCAGGTGCTCAACAATAATGGTGAAATGTTGTATGTGACCTGTACCATCTCAAAAGAGGAAAATGAGTGGATGGTGGAAAGCCTATTACGGGAGAACAACAATGTTGTACTTCAGGACTTGCGGCCCCGCGTCCCCTCCGGGTGCGTTGACCTGGTGGATGATCATGGCTTTTTCAAAACCTTTCCCCATATTCACGGCATGGAAGGTTTTTTTGCGGCACTCTTCAGGAAAATCTCATCTTAAGCGAGGAAGAAAATGAAAAAAATATCACCTTCGATCCTGTCCGCCGACTTCACCCGTCTGGGCGAAGAGATTACGTCCGTTGTGAACGCGGGAGCGGATTATATTCACATCGATGTGATGGATGGCCACTTTGTCCCCAACATCACCATCGGGCCTTTGGTGGTCAAAGCAGCGAGGCCCGTTACGGAGGTCCCCTTCGACGTTCATCTGATGATTTCCCAGCCGGATCTTTTCATTGCGGAATTTGTGAAAGCCGGCGCCGATATTATCAGTGTCCACGTGGAAAGCACCGTCCACCTCCACCGAACCGTGAATTATATCAAAAGCTGCGGCGCCAAAGCGGCTGTGGCGTTGAACCCTGCTACCCCCATCAGTGTCCTGGATCATGTGCTCCCCCAACTTGATATGGTCCTGATCATGAGCGTAAACCCCGGCTTTGAAGCACAGAAATTTATTCCCGAAATGATTTCAAAGATCAAATCATTAAGGGAAAAAATTGATCAATTGGGGCTTAATATGGAGATCGAGGTGGATGGCGGCATCAACCATGAAACCATTCAAAGTGTCTCATCAGCGGGCGCTGATGTTTTTGTGGCAGGCTCGGCCATATATCACAGCAAGGATTATGCGGAGACGATTCAGGAATTAAGGCGGAACATGGGAAAATGATATCTGTTTACAACCCAAAGCGTGAGATGTATAAACCCATGCCATAGCGTGATGTTGAAGGTTTTAAAAGAAAACACGGAAATTTCCTATGCACACAAGCGGATTGAAAGACACACATAGTTCAAAGGCCCAACTCACCCAGTCCATAGACCGTTTTTCCGACGCAAGAATCGCCGTTTTGGGCGACATTATCATGGATGAATTTATATGGGGAGATGTGTCCCGGATTTCTCCGGAAGCGCCTGTACCGGTCCTGGACGTTGAGCAAGAAACGAGACTTCTGGGAGGCGCCGCCAATGTGGTGCGCAATATGGGCGCACTGGGGGCTGACGCGGTCTTGTGCGGGGTGGTGGGCGATGACGCCATGGGGCGGGAAATTGTTTCCGAGCTTACGCGTATGGGGCTGAGATCCGATGGCGTGGCCGTGGAAAAGGGTCGTCCCACCAGTATTAAAACCAGGGTTGTGGCCCGGAACCAGCAGATTGTCCGGTATGATCGGGAGAGCAGGGCCGAAATCCGAGTTGAAAGCGTCCGGGGAATGCTTGATTTTGCGTCGGCAACATTTCCTGATATTGACGCTGTTGTGATTTCCGATTACGGAAAAGGGTTGATCTCCGGCCCCCTGATGAAAGGCCTCTGGTCCTTGATCGGAACAAAGGCAATTAATCCGGAAATGATCGTGACAGTGGACCCCAAAACCGGCAACTTTGAACATTACACCGGGGTGGATGTCATAACACCCAATCATCACGAAGCCGGACAATTTTGCGGTTTTAAAATCGTTGACGAAGAAACCCTTCGAGAAGCTGGCCGTAAAATGCTGGATGCATTGAATTGCCGGTCTGTTTTAATTACACAAGGCAAAGACGGAATGACCCTTTTTGAACGTGAAGGGGAAATTACCCACATTCCCACCGTGGCCAAGAAAGTCTTCGATGTGACCGGCGCCGGGGATACGGTGATCAGCGCCATCTCCCTGGGGCTGTCTGTGGGGATGGATTTAAAGACGGCAGCTCATGTGGCCAATGTTGCAGCCGGCATTGTGGTCGGTGAAGTGGGAACCTCCGCAGCAACAGCAGCGGTTGTGAAAGAGGCCATTTTGAAGGCCTGAGATGGGCTTTCTTCAAATCCAGGAAGTATCATTATGAGTCGGCTGGAAATATCAGATGATGTTAAATTGATGATGAGCCTTTTTTCTCCTGAAAAAGGGCTCGTTCTAAACGTTATTGAACAGTTGTCGGATATCTATGAAGAAACAGATTGGATCAGCCCCGAAATTTTCTTTGACCGGACCCGCTATTACGAAAGGGAGATGGGGTGGCCCCTTTACCGTCGATTTATCTCTTTTAAAAACCTTATCCCCCCTGAAATGCTGGTAGAAATAAAGCTCAAAACCAATGAGATCGAGAAAACATATTTGAATGGACAGCAAAGACGGATCAATATTGATCCCGGGTATATTTCACTGGAAAGGCTGGTTTTGGCCACCGGCAAGAATTACATCCACAGGATCTATCTGCGAAAAGGGATCTATGCCGATCTGACGCTGGTTTTCAAACGGGGCGGTTTTGTGACGCTGGACTGGACTTACCCCGATTATGCCGATCCCAAAATGATTGAGTGGTTTAATACCATCAGATCCCAATATCTGGAACAATTGAGAAAGGAAATACCCATTGATTAAAAGCATGACCGCCTATGGAAAAGGAGAATGCCTGCGTGATGGAAAGCGGTTTTTGGTGGAAATTAAATCGCTCAACAACCGTTATCGGGACGTCGTTATCAGGATGCCCAGAAATCTCCAGGGGTTTGAAAAGCAGCTGCGAACCCTCATTGATTCAAAAATCGGAAGGGGACGTATTGAAGTTTTCTTTCAAATCGAAAGTTCTCAAGAAGTCCCTCCCTATGCGCTCGAACTGAACCTGTCGCTGGTAGATGCTTATTTGAAGATTTTTAACCAGTTGTCCAACCGTTCAGGGTTGAATCAGGAGTTGCGGTTGGAAACCCTTCTCCAAATGAACGATGTGGTGAACGTTAAAGCGGACACGGATAACGAAGAAGAAATGGGGAAAGGCCTTCACGAAACACTTTCTCTGGGTCTTGATTCCCTGATGGAAATGAGACAGAAAGAAGGGACTGCCATCGAGACCGACTTGAGAAAAAGGCTCAAAAGGATGAGCGGTTTCGTTAATGGGGTGCGCGGCCGTACTTCCGAGATCGTTGAGACCTATCAAATCCGCCTTCAGGAGAATGTGGAGAGGCTGTGCCAGGGGGTTGAAGTGGATCCGGATCGCATTGCCCAGGAAGTGGCTGTTTTTGCAGAACGGTCCGACATCACGGAAGAACTGGTTCGGTTGGAAAGCCATATTGAACAGTTCACCACATACCTGGAAATGGACGATGTGGTGGGCAGAAGACTCGATTTCCTCATTCAGGAAATGAACCGGGAGGTCAATACCCTCGGTTCAAAGGCTTCGAACGGGTTTGTTTCGAGAACGGTGGTGGAAATGAAGGCGGAGCTGGAAAAGCTTCGGGAACAGGTCCAAAATGTTGAGTAGGGGCGAAAGACCCAATTTTGAATTGGGCGCCCGTACAAGGAGATTTGTCCATGAGTGTTAAGCTTGTGAATATCGGTTTTGGAAATTCGGTTGTTTCCAGACGTGTAATTGCCATCATTTCTGCTGGTGCAGCGCCCATAAAGCGCCTCCGCGACGAGGCCCGGGAGGAAAAACGGCTCATCGACGCCACCCAAGGGAGGCGCACCCGCTCCGTATTGATCACGGACAGCAACCATGTCATTTTATCCGCGGTGCAATCGGAAACCATTGCACAGCGATTCAGTCCCGAAGGAAATATCCCTTCCCGGGAATTGGAAGAATAATCATGACCGGACAGATTTTCGTTTTCTCAGCGCCCTCGGGCGCTGGGAAATCGACCATTGTAGAGGCCTTGGTGGAAAGGGTTCAGGCCCTGGCATATTCCACTTCACATACCAGCCGCCGACCTCGCGGCAGTGAACAGGACGGGGTTGATTATCATTTTGTCACCCGGAGCACCTTCAGAGATATGATTGAGGAAGACGCTTTTCTGGAGTGGGCGGAAGTCCATGGCCACCAGTATGGCACATCTCTGGAGGCGATCAATAAACAGGCTTCGGCGGGTCTTGACATCCTGATGGACGTGGATGTCCAGGGGGGGCGAAATATCAAAAAACAATTCCCCGAAAGTGTTCTCATCTTTCTATTGCCGCCATCTCTTGAGACCCTGGAAAACCGTTTGACAACCCGGGGGACGGATGACCCGTCGGTGGTCAAAAGACGGATGGCTCAAGCCGCGGAAGAAATCAAAAGCTGTTCGTGGTACGATTATATCGTCATTAACGATGACTTGGAAAAGGCCATTCATGAAGCCCAATCCATTATTGTGTCGGAGCGGTGCAGATGGGTACGCCGAATGGATTGGGTAAGCGCCCATTTCAAAACATCTTAATCCACATTTTCCCCTGATCCACCCTTTTTGAGGTGCCTCCCGAAATTCTGCTCAAACATTTGAAGTCAACTCAATCTTTTTCGCTATAAGTTCACGAACAACTGGTATCAATTCATTAGGGATTTCCATGAAAGTCTGGTTGCTATCTTCGTAAGCTGCCTCATCCTCTGCAACAGCTTCATCCTCTGACTGGGTTTCATAATGTTCGAGTACGCGTTTCACACGCGTTTCATCCCATCCTTTTGGGAATTTGCCCTGTCTTGTCATTTTAATTTCGCCCATAACGTAAGAATCAGCCGCCGCGCTTTTTGCGGTTGGCTGTATTTTCTGGTTAGAAAAAATTTTAATCTATTCTCTTGTTTTTGAATAATGAATATTTAAAACGCGACCATAGGCTTGCTCCTTGTCAACAATAAATACTTTAATATCAATACCGAACCTTTCTGATTTTGCATTCTCGGACGACCTGTCAAAGGGTGACACCAATCTCTGAACAAACTTCATATATAGCCAAATATACGCACCCTCTAGAGCCTTCATTCAGATCCGTTCTACATAACCCGAAGGAATTGGTTCGCCATCAAAAATTATTTTATTTTTTGGGACTTAACCGCCGCTTTCAATGATTCTGCGGCTTTTTGCATAATTTCTTCGTATGCATTACCATGTACACAATTCGCTCCTGATTCATGGCCTCTACACGGGCCATCATGAAGACTATGTCCTCTTCTAAAACCGAAGCAATCTGCTTTCGCTCCTGCTTTTGTCCATGATAATAGATTGGAACAACACTCATTGCATCCAGCAATATCACAAACACTAATACAGCAATACTTTTTTTTTCCTTTACTTATGTCTTCCCCAAATTCTTTAGCAAAAGTTTCTAAGGTATAATTACCTTTAGAGTTGGTAGCGATTTCAGCCAGTTTGTCAAACTGGTGAAGCAATTCTTTAAGCACAGTTGTGGGAACAATACTCAAGTCATTTAAAGAGTAAATTTCTTTATCCACACTATCTCCACAACCACAGTCTTCAATTTGTTCGTTTTCCATTTTATTACTCCTTTCATTGTAATGACATCTAAATAAACCGGTAAATATTAAAAAATTATCTCTTAAAAATAACACCCCCCTTCACTTACTATACAGTGTAAATTTTCCCGCCTAACCAGTGATTGTGCGGTTTTTTTTGTCATCAAGTATCCGAATCTACATGTTGTCCGACAAAACCATAATGATTTCCAATTGAACCTGACCCCTGAGCACAATTCACGAGGACATTGCCGATAAACTGCCGATTAATTGCCGATAAACTGCCGATAATGAGTAAGATCGTGTGCGTTTTGAAGCAGACGCTATCTTCAGCCAGCCATCGTTCACCCAGTCCTTCAATAGAACCCTTGCCATGCGGTCCGAAAGTCCCAGCTCACGTGCGAACTGAGAGGCGGTAATTTTGTTAGTACTGGCAAACAGGCCTAGAACAATCCGAGCACGGTGATCCAATTTTCGAATGGCCTCCGGTTCAATTGGCAAGCCCTCTTTCGAATACCGCTGCGTCTCTTCCCTGGCCGAGGCAAATACTTTGGCAAGGGTTTTGAGAAAGTATTCAATCCATAAACTGATATCTGCATCTTTCCTGCCTTCGTAGTAGTTGTGGTGAGGATGCACTGCCAGTGCCTTATAATATCCGGTCAGATCTCTTGAATGATGTTCTTCCAAAGAAAAAAAGCCATTTAATCCGTAGCCTCCGCGATTAAGGATGAAGGTCGCCATCAAACGGGCCGTACGGCCATTTCCATCATAGTAAGGGTGTATGGTTACAAATTGGTAATGGAAAAGCCCGGAAATCAAGGGGGCCGGAATATCTTCCTTTTCAGCCCGTTTGGCCCATGCCACAAGACCGGCCATCAAATCGGGTACGTCATGAGCTTCCGGCGGCATATAAACAATTGCGCCCGATGTCGCCTCCCGTATGACATTCTGCCCATCCCGATACTGCGTAGGTCTGGCCCGTGGGCCATACTCTACAAGAGCATGCAAACGTCCGATCAGGTCCTCCGTGAGTCTGCTCTTTTTTCAATCCAGTTTTCCATTTTCAGCAAGGCATTCCAATAATTTCGAACCTCATGCACATCCCTTTCACGCCCCTGAAAAGCAGCATTACTGTCCTTGATCGCTTCTTCAGCCTCTGCCAGAGTCAAGCGGTTGCCTTCGATGCGTGTAGAAAAATGGGTGGAACGTGTCCTGGCTCGACGGCGTAGCTCCAACGCAACGGTCGGGGTGAGCGACATCCGGTCAACAACAGCGCGTGCGCCCTCGATTTGCATCAACCAGCGAGCCATATCAGGTGTAATGGTGTAACGCGGCTGCCAGATCTTTCGCGATTTGGTCATATTGACGCCTCTGAGACATGCGCATTTGGATCAGGCACGCCCTGTTCCCCGGAAATGCGCCCCGGGAGGATGAAATTACAATTTTGTTGAATTCTATTAAATACTTCCTTATCTGTCAAATTTGATTTTATGGAAGATAGATATGGCGGGCTAGAAATGTGATGAAGAACATGCCAAGTGAAAGATCCGGCATAAGTCGGTCGAAGAGGGCGTTATTTCCCATTGATCATTTTCCGGTAGGCCGGCTCAAATTCTTTCCAGAGATTCAATCCAATGCGGTTTTGCGTCGCCACAATCTCTTCCAGAACCTGTTTGTTGATCAGGGGATTCATGAGCACCGCCCGCAGTACCACAATATTCTGTGGCCTGTAGCGGGTGGATTCCAGGGTGGTGCGAGACACAAAGGTGGTGTCATCTCTTCTGAGGGCTTTGTGAAGTTTGATGTTAAGACCGTTTACGAGAAAATTGATCTTTTTGATTTTTTCTTCGGATTCCTTTTTTCCCTCACCTTTTTCCTGCGCTGCTGTTTCTTCCAGTGAAGCAATTTGGCTTATGAGTGCCTCGGGGATAAAACGGTAGGTCAGAATAAACAGGTCCGGGTCGTTCAACGCTTCGAAATTGCCGCAATGGCTGATCATCCCGAGTAAGTTCACGGTCGCCTTTCGGGCCTGCTTCATGAGAATCCCATAACCCTCCCGCCCGATAATTTTGAGAGAGGCCCATGGCTTCAAGGCGGCAAAAGGCCTGGAGCCTTCAACCGTAAAGCGGCCGGTATCAACAGAATTTCGTCTGATAATATATTTTGAAGAATGTCGGATTGTATTCAGATCTTTTTCGCTGCGGAACAGGATGAGGCCCATGCTCATGGGACAATAGAGCAGCTTGTGGGCGTCAATGGATACCGAGTCAGCTTTTTCAATCCCCGCAAACAGAGCCCGACATTCATCGGCCAGCAAGGCTGAACCGCCCCAGCAGGCATCCACGTGAAAATAGGCCCCTGTTTCACGGGCAATTTTTCCCAAAGCTTCAAGGTCATCCACATTGCCGGTCTCCGTTGTGCCGGCGATTCCCACAATGGCGATGATCTTGGTTCTGTTTCCACGGTCTGCTTCTTCAAAAGAATCTATTTTTCGGGACAGGCTGCTGATATTGATCCTGTTTTTTTCATCCACAGGAATGGTGATGACGTTCTCTTCGCCCAACCCCAGCAGATTGGCGGCCTTCTTGATTGAATAGTGCCCCCGTGTTGACACCATGACAACGCCTCTGTCATATCCATAATGTTGAAGCGCACGATGCATCCCCGCCGTGCGAAGACCGGGGAAATTCGCCTCCGGGGGAAAAGCCTTTTCCCGCGCCACCAGAAGGGCCGTTACATTTGCCAGGGAGCCGTCGGAGGTGACATTGCCAAGCGCGATGCGATGATTCTGAATGTTTTTTTCATAAAATCGATCGGTGCGATCAAAAACCAGACGGTGAAGCCAGGCCACCAGTTCCCGTTCAACGAAACTGGACGCTTTAGCGGTTTCAATCTTGACCTGGTTCTGGTTGAGGGCCGCGATGATCATCTCCAGAAAAATCATGAAATAGGGCACCGCGCTGATCATGTGGCCGATGTAATAGGGATTCCCCACTTTGACCGAATGAGCGATAACTTTTGTTTTGATCTCAGCCAGCACGTCCTTAATGAGGTGGGGGTTATGGGGCAGTGACTTCTGGTTGAAAATCTCGCTCAGTTCGGGCAAACTGATGCTGCTGTGAATGCCCCCTTTTTCCTGGAAAAAATCATGAAGCATTTCTAGAAGTTCATGGCCGAATTCAATGAATTTATCCGGAGAATCCGGCATGATGAAAAGTTTTCGAAGGTATTCCAGATTGGATTTTATTCTGGGTGTCTCGTTCATTGGGTGTTTCTTTCTCATGTAAACGAAAATCTATATTGCGGGAATCATTAGCATTCTTTCCACTGCCGCTTTGGCCCTGACCCGGATCTCTTCGGGAACCCGCACCTCAGGATGCAAGGTTTCAAGGGAAAATTGGATCTGAGGAAGTCCGATTTTTTTCATATCGGGACAGAACATGCTAAGGTCGGCGGGAATAAAGGTTTTTAGAGGGTTGGCTTTTTTAAGGGGATGAAGGATGCCTACCTCCGTACCGATGATGAAGGCTTTCTCCTCGGAATGGGCCGCATAAGCGAGGATGCCGGATGTGCTCTTGATTTCATCGGCAAGTGCCAGGATTTCCGGCGGACATTCCGGATGGGCCAGAAAAGGCGCCCCCGGATGTGCCTTTTTCACTTTCAGCACCTGTTCCACGGTCAGGTTGTTATGGATGGGGCAGTATCCATCCCAGTATCGGATGTCTCGATCGGTACGGCTTAAAGCGTATTGTGCCAGATTCCTGTCCGGGGTCATGAGGATCGGTTTTTCGGAGGGCACCGAGTTGGCCACCTGGATCACATTGGCAGAGGTGCAACAGATATCGCTTTCCGCCTTGACGCGAGCACTGGTGTTCACATAACTGATCACCATCGCTTCCGGTATTTCTTTTCTTTTTTTGATCAGCCCTTCTGCGGTAATCATGTCCGCCATGGGACAACCCGCGTCCGCAACAGGGAGGAGAATCGTCTTATCCGGGCAGAGAATCGAAGCGGTTTCCGCCATGAAATGAACACCACAGAAAACAATCACATCTGCATCTGTTTGGGAAGCCTTAATAGACAGCTCTAATGAATCACCACAAAGATCTGCAATATCTTGTATTTCAGGCGGTTCATAATTATGCGCCAGCAGAATGGCATTTCTCTTCTTGAGCAGTTTTTTAATGGATTCTTTCACATTTTCCTTATCTTCTGTTACGGGTATTGCAGCGTTCATGGCTATTTTTCTCCCCAAATAGAACAAACATCATCATCCCTTAGCGCAACGATTCACAATAGGGAGATAACGCCTCTCGTGAAATCATTCCTTCTCTCAAAACAGAGTGGGGCAGGGTGGTCATATCCAAAACGGTTGAGGGCCTCTGACCCGGCGTTTCACCACCATCCAGTGTTTTGTCCACCCCTTTTCCAAGAGCCCGTGTAACCCCATTAGGCGTTTTGCAGGGGGAGGCCCCTGAAATATTGGCGCTGGTGCCCGTAATTGCGGCTCCCATGGCCCGGACCAGTGCCATGGCGACGGGATGGCTTGACAGCCTGACGCCGATTTTACCTGTTCCGGCCGTGAGAAGCGATGAAACACCTTTAGCCGCTTCAAAAACCAGTGTCAACCCCCCTGGCCAGAATGCTTCCATGAGCCGATCCGCTGTTTCTGGAACATACACCGCGTAGCGCTTTAAGGATTCGATGGAAGGAATCAGAATCAAAACGGGTTCACGGGCTTGTCTTTTTTTCACATGAAAAAGCCGCAAAATGGCCGTTTCATTGGCGGCATCCGCTGCAAGACCGTAAAAAGACTCCGTTGGATAGGCCACCAACCCCCCTGATTTCAGGATTTTGGCCGCTTCCATCGCTGCAAGTTCCAGATGCTTTCCCTCAAGTTCCATTATAAAAAAACCGTAAACCCACAAGCGTCAACGATTACTTTCATCCCATGAATCAATTTTTTCCGAAGCTGCCTGGGTCAATGCCTTTCGATAGCGCGTTACTTCTTCCGCGATAATGGGATCTTTCAACCCCAGAATCTGCGCACCCAGGACTGCTGCGTTTTTGGCGCCCCCTTTTCCCAATGCCACGGTGGCCACCGGAATGCCCGACGGCATCTGGACCGTGGACAACAGCGCGTCCATGCCGTTTAGCGGCGATGAGTCGATGGGGATGCCGATCACCGGCAAGGTGGTCTGAGCCGCGATGGCGCCGGCCAAGTGCGCCGCCCAGCCGGCCCCGGCAATAATGACTTGGATCCCGCGTTCAGCAGCGGTTGCCGCGTATTCCCGGGTCTGTTCGGGTGTCCTGTGGGCAGATAGGATCTTGACTTCATGGGGGATGCCCATTTCCTTCAATACGTCAACACAACCTTTCATGACGTCGGAATCTGAAGCACTTCCCATAATTACACCGATCAAAGGTTTATCTGAATTCATATGTCACCTCAAAATTTGAAAATTGAAATTTGAAAATTGAAACTTGGAAAAACCAAAAAGCCATGTAAATGCGTTATCTGATTTCCGATTTCTAGTTTCAAGTTTTGGCCGCCATACCCAGCAACGGATAGATAATCATTCCCGCTAGCCAGGCGATGTCTTCCGCTGAGAGGATCTGGGAGACGGTCCGGTCAAAGAGTATCGTTCCTTCCGGGGAAAATTCATCATCCCCTTTCCATAGAATCAAGGCCACCGGAATCAGCGGCAAGGCTTGAATTCTTACCGCCAGGTCTCCCTGTTCCATGGGCGTGGCGCCGTACACTTCAGTCGTCAGTTCCACCATCAGTTCCGGGTTGTCTCCAAAACCCTGCACCATGGGGTTTTTGGCTCGCCTGATAAAGGCGTCCAGGTAGAATTTCCCATCCGGCACTTCCTGATAGGCGATCCATTCCCCGGATATTTCCACATCCTCGACCAGGTTCAGGTAGTGAAGGAGGAGAACCTGCTGCTGGATGGGCACTTCCTTGCCGTCAACGCTGTATGAGAAATCCAGTTCCGGCCAGGAAATATCAATCTCTTTGTTTAAAAAATGAATGGAAAGGCCGGCTTTCCCATCGGTTCCCTCAACATAGATCGCACCGCTTCGCCGAGCGATCTGTTTCGGGTCTTTGCCCTCGAGTTCTTTTTTCCCAAGCGATACTGCTTTTATATAATCATCCACTCTGGCCACTGTGATAGTCTCCACCAAAAAATTTTTATAAGACCCAATTGATCAGTTTTGTGTTATAAAAAAATATGGTAGGGAATTTCAAGTCAAATCCTAAGGTTTTGCTGAACCAGTGATTACAAGACAAGGGCCGGGCGATGCCACGAAGGAAAAAAAAAGGCAAAAAGAATGCGCTCAGAGGGCAAAGCATTCCCCCGAAAGAAGGGCTTTTCAACCCGGCGTTTGGCAATTTGAAACAGTTGAAGAAAAACACGGATCAGGGCTCTGAAACTTCCGGGGAAAGTGCGCATCAGGTAAAGAAAAACGGAAAGGCTGGTTTATCAGAAGACGAGCGTTTGTTTTCTGAAGCCATGACCGGTGTGTCGCCCATATCCAGGGGAAACCGGAGGATTATGAAAGCCCCTGACAAAGATTCGGTGCGGCCGGCCCATGCGCCAAAAAATGAGGAACTGGAAGTCATGGCATATCTTTCCGACCTCATCAGCGGCACCTCTGAAATGGACATCACCTTCAGCGACGAATACGTTGAGGGGTGCATAAAGGGGTTGGACCCCAGGCTCATGCAGCAATTGAAGGATGGCCTTTTTCCCGTTCAGGATTATGTGGATTTGCACCGGTTAACCCAGGAAGCAGCCGAGACACGTATCAGGGATTTCCTGTTGAACAGCCAAGGCCGTGGGTTAAGGTGTGTGCTCATTGTGCACGGCAAAGGATTGAATTCGGAAAACCATATCCCCATATTGAAAAAAAAGATGCCCTTATGGTTGAGCCGGGGGCCTGTAAGAAAAATCATACTGGCTTTCTCCACGGCCAGGCCATACGACGGCGGCACCGGGGCCATTTATGTACTGCTGAAACGCTCAAAAGGAGGGTTATAAAAACAATGAAACTGGGAATTGCGGGACTTCCCCGGGCGGGGAAATCGACCTTATTTGCCGCTTTGACCGGCGCCAGGGGAGATAGTGCCCCCGGAAGTTCGCACAAGGACACAAGAATCGCCACCATTACGGTTTTAGATGAGCGCATCGATTTTCTGGTGAACATGTACCAGCCCAAAAAAATCGCCTATGCGAAAATTGAATATCTGCTCCCTTCACGGATTCCCGGGGTTGCCGATACAAAATCCGAAGGAGAATTCTGGAATCAGATTCGAACATGCGATGGCCTTTTGCATGTGGTCGGTAATTTTGAGGAATCCGGAAACGATCTTCTAGAAAGCGAGACGGATTTTCAACAGGTCGAAGACGAGATGATTTTAGGCGATTTGGGGGTTGTTGAAAAACGGTTGGAGCGGATTTCGCTGGATTTGAAAAGGGGTAAAAAGCAGGGGGAGCCTGAAATACCACTTTTGAATACATGTCGGGAGATGCTGGAAAAAGGTGAACCGCTCAGAAATGCGCCGGATGTGGCCAACGATCCCCTTCTTAAAGGATTTACATTTCTCTCGGCCAAGCCCACGCTGGTGCTCATCAACAATGGGGACGAGGACGAAACGTTGCCGGTCTGGACAAAAGGGCGGGAGAACCTGTCATCTGTCGTTGTGAGGGGCAAGCTTGAGATGGATCTTGCCGCCATGACGGCCGAGGAAGCGGCAGAATTCCTGGAAATTTACAATATTCAGGAATCGGCTCTGGACCGGGTCATCAGACATTCGTATGGGATGCTGAATCGAATATCATTTTTCACGGTGGGCTCCGATGAAGTGAAGGCCTGGCCCATCCCGGACGGCATACCGGCCTTGGAAGCAGCGGGTGAAGTTCACTCGGATATCCGGCAGGGGTTTATTCGGGCGGAAGTGGTGGCCTTTGATGACCTGAAAGCCGAAGGGTCCTTTCAGGCGGCGAAAAAGGCGGGGTTGGTGCGGCTGGAAGGAAAAGAATATATTGTCAAAGATGGTGATATTATTAACTATCGGTTTAATATATAGAGGTAATCCATGGACAAAATCAAGGTAGGCATCATCGGGGCAGGGGGATACGGCGGCTGCGGGGCCGTGGAACTCCTAAGCGCCCATCCCAACGTGGAACTCCGGGCACTCATTGATAAACAGGATGTGGGGAAACCCATGAGCGATCTTTACCCCCATCTCACCGGATTCTGCGACATAATGATCATGGATCCGGATGATTCAGACTGTCCGGACGATTTTGATGTGGTTTTCTTTGCCACGCCGGACGGGGTGGGTCAGCAGGGCGCGGCACAGTGGTTGAAGAAAGGCGTTAAAGTCATTGATTACAGTGGTGATTTTCGCTTTGATGACCCTGACGTATATAAGGGATATGCCGAAAGGATAGGGCGAAACCAGGCGCACACATCCCCGGAACTCCTGACGCAATCGGTTTATGGTCTCGCGGAACTCCATCGAAAAGAGATTTCCGGATCCAGTCTGGTGGGCAATCCCGGTTGTTTTGCGGTGAGCTGTATCCTGGGGTTGACCCCTGCCATGAATTCAGGGCTTATTGATCCGGGGACCATTATCTGCGATGCAAAAACCGGTGTTTCCGGGGCGGGAAAGGCACCCAGCGCCACCTTCCACTATCCAGCGCGATATGATGCCATGAACGCCTACCGAATATCGGGACACCAGCATGTTTACGAGATCGAACGGGAACTTGGCCTGGTAGCCGGAGAGGATGTTCTGATCACCTTTACGCCTCATGTGGTGCCCCTGTGCCGGGGCATATTGACGACCATCTACGCGCAACTAAGTGAGGGGGAGACCATTGAAACAGTGGAAACAGCCTATCGGTCTTTTTATCGTGATGAGGCATTCGTGAGGGTTTTCGGCCCTGAAAATACGCAGTTAAGCACCCATGTCCGCGGCAGCAACTTCTGCAACCTTTCCCTGAATGTCGATGAACGGACCGGCAAACTGATCGTGGTGAGCTTGATCGATAATCTCGTAAAAGGGCAGGCGGGCAGTGCGGTCCAGAACATGAACATCATGTTCGGCATGGACGAGACCGAAGGGCTTCTGCACCCCGGCATTTATCCCTAGCGCCATCCACAAATGGCCAATTTGCCCGATTTCGGCGTGAGACTCAAATTGTATTCCTCGAAATACCTTCAATGTATTCCTGCGGTTACAATCATCGCCTTCCTTGAACTCGAACAAATTATCTCATTTGTGGAAGGACACTTCCTAACTGAAAAAAACGCCCCCGAACGGGGGCGTCATCATTTTTTTTCAGACCTTGGATTGAAACTATGGAAGCTTGTTAATCCAGTCTCCACCCTTAAACCATTTCTCCTGCAATTCTTTCAAATCTCCGCTCCCTGCCATGGTACCCAGAAAATTCTCAAGCCAGTTGGCCAGTAGGGTGTCATTCTTCTGAATGGCAATGCCGATGGGCTCATAGGTAAAAGGCGGCACAACCGAAATCAGATTATAGTCGGGGTTCCGGATGACGGACAGCAGACAAATGGGGTAATCCGCGATCATGGCGTCCGCTTTTCCCTGAAGGACCATGGCAACGGATTCGCCGTAATCCTTTGCCAGTAGCAGGGTGGCCTTTGGAAAAACTTTTTCCACGAATACCTGACTGGTTGATCCCCGCAGTGCCGTCAGCTTAGTGGAGGGACTGTTCACTTCCTCGGGCTCTTTGGCGGCGGCGGCCCATTTCTCTGTGGTCAAAAAGGTTTTGCCTGAAATAAAATAGGGCCCCACAAAGGCGACTTTCATGTTCCGCTTGCCGGTGATGGTCATACTGGAGAGAACCATGTCCACTTTTCCCGCTTCAAGGGCCGGCAGAAGCTCCGCAAAAGGCATGGTTTTAAATACTGCCCTCACACCCATGGCAGCGGCCATTTGGTTGGCCATATCCGGTTCCAGTCCAATGACATCGCCGCCCTTTGTGGTCATATTCATGGGCGGCATGCTGCCGGCGGTTCCAACAACCAATTGTCCGCTTTGAGCAATGCGATCAAGGGTGGTGACCGGTTGGGCGGGTGTCCCTTCTCCCTTTGTGGTCACACATCCCGGTACCAGTGTCAGGGCTAACAATAATGCGATCAAGATTCCTGCTTTCTTCATGCTCTTTTCTCCTTTTTTCCTGGATTTTGATGGTTAGATTATTCCGATGGTTTAAAAACACTCCGCACTCAATACTCCATTTTCACTGTGATTGCAAAAAGAATCATCGTGTAATTCTCATATGGGAATTCCAGGAGCGTAGACAGGGCATATTGACATCTGACCTTTAAACTGCTAGCCATAAATTAAAATGGGTAACAAAATGAAATCACCAGGGGATATTGAGCATACCGTTTCTTCAATCTGCGCACGGCACAAGGCTATTGCAGCGTCATACATCTTTGGTTCAGTTGCCAAAGGCGAAAAAGAAGAACCGGGGGATATCGATATTGCTGTGCTGCTTGAGAGGACCCATCTGAAATCATTCCCAATTCCTTCACTCATTACTGAATTTGAAAAAGCCGTGGGTTGCCGCGTTGATGTGGTAGTGCTGAACCGTGCCGGTGAAATCCTCAAATACGAGGTGCGCCGGTCGGGCAAACTGATATTTGAGCGCTCGCCCGAGCTGCGCAAGAAAGTTGAAATCCAGGGGCGAAAAAGCTACGAAGACTTCTTAAACCTGCACAAGCGGTATGTGCGCAAGGTCCTTTACGGTGGTAAAAATGGTTGATCGGATCTTATTAGAGCGTATCTTAGCTGAAATCACTTCAGAGGTTAATGACCTCAAGAATGCGAATGATATAACGTGGGAAGTTTACAAAACAGACAAGAGGACCCGCCGTTTTGTTGAGCGCACGTTACATATCATTATCGAGGCGTGTATTGATGTTGCCCAACATATCATCTCTGACGAGAAAATGAGGGAACCTTCGAGTTATCGTGACACTTTTACCGTTTTGGCAGAAAACGGCGTCCTTCCTCCCGGTGATCTTGAAAGATTTGAGAATATGGCGTCTTTTCGCAATCTGCTGGTCCACTATTATGAAAGAGTGGATGAGGAAATAGTGTACGGGATCTTCAAAAAGGACTTACCCGACTTTGAGTTCTTTGTTGGAAGAATCGTAGAATACCTAATCCGGATAAATTAGATGATTTGAGATTCTTGAAACCACAATCCCTATTTCGCTGTGTAAGGGTCTCGGAAAAAAATAAATCTGCCAGATTGCGCCGTATTATTGGTTCGTATACAAGGCGCATTCGCCAGTGCATATTTGTGGATATGTGCTGGCGGGTGCAACGCAGTAGACGGGCCAAAGGACAAGCAAGATGGTGGATGTATTTTTTGCCGAGGCCCTATAACCCGTCAAGATTAATTTCTTCCACGACTGCCGGCCCAGACCGGTTGGTGGGGTGGAATGAGCCTGCGAACGAAACTTCTACTTCGCAACCATATCCCCGTAGATGGCAAAATAGCGAACAACGTTGTGCCGAAGGATTCAGGGTTATTGATGAACGGGATGAACCCGAACCCGGCGGTGCTCAAAGATCCCTATTTTCGGTAACGGGTAATAGCGGTTTATAAAGAAAGATCGCCAGCCCTCCCGCCAGATACATGCTCAACCCGAACACCCCGGACGTTACAAACATTGAGCTGTAGAAATCTCCCATGGCATCCTGGACCAGCAGGGCAATGGTCATGGCCAGCGTGCTGTTGCGCAGCCCGGTCTCAATGGAGATCGCACGGGTCTGGTAATTATTAATCCGAAACAGTTTGGGAAAGAGAATGCCGAAAAGCATGCCCAGCATGGTCAGGGAGAAAATGGTTGCATAGAATTTAAAACCGTAGCGGGCGGTGTCGGCAAAAGCATGCAGGTTGCTCAAAACACCGACGATGATCAGAACCAGTAGAGAAATAATCCCGAGAGCTGAAAAAAACGGGGTGGCTTTTTCCGCCAAGGACTTCCATTTTCCCCGGATCGCCATTCCGACCATCAGGGGGATAATCACGAGTATTAAGATGGTCTGGATAACGGCCTTTACCGGAATGGCGATCTCGGGTATATCCGCGCAGTACAGGGCCAGCAAGAGGGGCGTCAATGCGATGGACATGACCGTGGAAAAAGAGGTGAGTGAGATGGAAAGGGCCAGATCGCCTTTGGCATAATAGGTCATCAGGTTTGAAGTGACGCCGCCGGGAATCGCCGTAATCAGGATCATTCCGACGAAGATAAACGGGTACTGCTCATGAAAGCCCAGCAGACGCCCCAGGCACATGGCCAAAAAAGGCATAAAACCGAATTGCAGAATTTCCCCGAGGATGATTCCGCGCGGTTTTATGAAAACCAATGCGAACTCTTTGAAGGTCAGGGTCATACCCATTCCGACCATGACAAAAAACAACATCAAAACGATACATATCTTGAATATGCGGTCGAGTCTCATCTGCTCGGGCCCGGATATGAGTTTGGCGATTTCGTAGGCTTCACCATCGACCATCGTGCGCATGGTCTTCACTTTGAAAACCATTTTGTTGCCCGAAATTCCGTCCAGACCGGCATAGGGTGAATCCCCGCCTTCCGCCAGCGCTGAAGGATCCGCGGGCAAGGAGAGGATATAAAGTTCTCCGTTTAATTTGCGCAGAAGGTAGATGCGGGCTTCACTGCCGGCGTTCTTTTCCTTAATGCATGTTACGATCCTCAAATTTCCCACGAATTCCGTTTTATCGGCCCGGTCCCAGTCCATATTCCTAGAATTGTTGTTCAGTCTGTCAAACAGGGAGCTGTCGCCCTTGCCGATGCCGATCCCGGAAAGCTTCCGGTAAAGCGCCTCGTCTGAGCCATCATTTGCGAAACCTGTCGCAGGCAGCGATGCCGTCATCATCATAAAGAAAACAATAACCCACTGAGCCATTCGAAAACCGGATTTTTTCAACATTTTCTCGACTCCTCATTTATCCCCCCCTGACTCTCTTTTCGCTTCTTAAGGTCCAGGGCGGCTTTGAAGCCCTTTTCCCGAATGACCTTTATTTTCAGTCGGGTCTCATTGAGTTTAAAAAAGCGCTTCCCGTATTTGCGTAGCCGATCCTTTCGGATCTCGAACCCCAGCCCGGGTTTTGTAAAGGGATGAAGCATCCCGTCCTTATCCGGGATAATGGGATCAATAATCCCTTCTCTGAATTCCGGAATCCAGGAAGGCTCTTCCAGGGGGAATTCCAAGAGTAACTGATTTTCCGGGTCGGCCAGCACCATGTTCCAATTGATACGAAATCCGATGCCGTTGGTCCAGGTGTGGGGTGTGAAAAGCCGATCTTTCCGGCGGCACATCTCCATGACCCGGTGAACCTGGGCAATGCCTCCGGCAAAGGTCGCATCCGGCTGGTAGATATGAAAACAGTCTTTCTCAAACATGATTTTTATTTCATCCCAGCCGTAGTTCAGTTCGGCGCCTGCGATTTTTACCCGCGACACCTTCTTCAGGGTGGCATTGCCGTCATAATCCCTTGAATCCAGGGGTTCCTCCAGCCAGTCGATCCCATTGTCGAAGCACGCGGCGGCAAAGGCAGTCGCACGCTCAAGATCCCAGGCCGGCACTTGGTCCACGATGGAGACCAACCACCCCTGGTTTGCGTCCACGCCCAGAACGAGTTTGTCCCCCACCCCTTTTCGAATGGTCTCAATGTGAAAGATATCATCTTTAAGTTCGGCATTCTTTACGCGTAGTTTAGCGGTTTTAAAACCGCGCTCTTGCATGGCCAGAAGTTCCTGGATGCGCTGCTCCGGTGGATGCATCTCTCCGGTTGAAAGGTAGACCGGCACCGGTCGCGCCTTTCCGCCTAGCAGTTCATAAACCGGTTTGCCTTTGGCTTTGCCTAAGATATCCCAGCAGGCCGGTTCTATCCAGAAGTTGCGCCAGCCCAAGAATCCGGCCTGTTTCAGAAGACTCTGAATGCGATCGATATCCGTGGGGTCGGCCCCCATGAGGTAGCCTCCCAGCAGATCGCCCAGGCCGGCTCTTTCCTTACCCATGGCCGAGCCGGCCGAATAGCCTTCAATGCCGTCGTCGGTGACGATTTTAATCAGGGTAAAGCGATTGTGCGTCTGGGGATACCCCGGTATCCAGGTGGGCCAGAATGTCTCTTTGAGGGGGATGGAAACATGATAAAGCTCAATGGCGGTGATTTTCATCGGTTCTCCCTTTTGTGTGCAAAGTTGGTGTATAAAGAACCCTTTAATAAAAATTACACCATCGACTCTAATATGTAAAGGGGCATCCACTTTCCGTTACTACACAACAAGACGGTGAGGGTGGAAAAACAGACCATGGAAGCAAAGACCACGAACATGCTTGATCCACAAGGGTAAATCCCATATACTCCGAGCCTGGAAAAGGGCGTCTTATTACTTCACCTTATCAACCGGATGGAGGCTCACATGGACTACAAAAACCGGATTACGGACATTGAACAACTCAACCGGGAGATTGAGCCTTTTCGTCCTATTTCCAATCCGCATGTTCTGCGCCAGCTGAAGGACTATTTTCGTATTGGCCTGACCTATGCCAGCAATGCCCTGGAAGGTAATTCTCTGACGGAGACGGAAACCAAAATCGTGATCGAGGATGGGGTTACCGTCGGTGGCAAACCTCTTCGCGATCATTTTGAAGCAATTGGGCATAGCGAAGCCTACGATTTTGTATACAAGGTGGCCAAAAGGGACTCGATTATCGAAAACGATATTCGAAAGCTGCACCGGCTTTTTTATTATCGGATCGATTCAACAAACGCAGGCAGGTATCGCCGGAAAAAAATTATCATCACCGGTACGGATTATATCCCCCCCCCACCAAACGAGATATCTGAATCGATGAAAGTGTTTGTCGAACAAATAGCATTCAAGCGCTCGACGATTCATCCTGTCGAGTTTGCTGCCTGGCTGCATTTGGAGTTGGTCGCCATCCACCCGTTTATCGATGGTAACGGCCGCACTGCCCGCTTGTTAATGAACATGGGCTTAATGCAAACGGGATATGTTATGAGCATTATTCCCCCGGTGTTAAGGAACGATTATCTGACCCGTTTGCGCCTGGCTCAAACCGGACAAAAAGACGAAGGACCGTTTATCAATTTCATTACAAATGTGGTGTATGAATCAACAAAGGATTATTTGCGATTGTTGCGATCACTGGTGTAATCCCGGCTAAAAGAGGCCAGAAGTCAGTTGCACAACAGCGCTTAACAGTCTGAACCTCAAGAAATGGCAAGTGAATGTTTGATGGATTGAAATTGGCGGATCTGCCGGCAGAAAGTTGCGGTATTCTGAGAAACGCGTCCAATACCAGGCCCACCATCCGGATCGTTGAAAGAAACGGGATTCGTGCGGTGGTCAAGGATTTCAGCAAAAACAGATTCCTTTTCAGAAATATTGTGGGTCGGTTTCTCATCTGGCGGGAGGCAAAAGCCTACCGAAAGCTCAGCGGCATCAAAGGGGTGCCTGAGTTCTACGGTGTCATCGGCGGCCTTGCCCTGGCAATTGAGGAAATTCCGGGCAGGAGCCTCGAAAATCTTGAAAAGGAGATGCACCTTCCCCACACGTTTTTTGAATCCATGGAAACCCTGGTCAATGCCTTTCACCAGCGGGGACTGGCCCACTGCGACCTGAAACGGGCGCCCAATACGCTGTTGGGAGACGATGGGATGCCTTATATCGTTGATTGGGCCGCATCCATTTCAAGAGGAGAACTTTGCCTCCCGCCGTTCAACCTGGTTTTTCGAAGATTTATGCTGGATGATGCGATGGCCATTGTGAAATTGGCCTTGAGACATTGTCCGGATAGGGTGAGTGCGGAAAAAAGGGCCCGTTATCATTATCGAAGCCGGGGTGAAAAATGCATCAGGGCCATTCGGGACAGGCTCAGGGAAATATTGCAGAAAACAATATAACCCAATTAAACGATTATACTTTGCAAGTATCCTGCACCCAGGGAGAGAAAATTGGTTTTTTCAAAAAACTCATTATCTTTCATATCCCAGTCATTTCGCCATTTAGCGCCTCTTTGATTTTTCTTCAAAAAACCCCACAAAGCCCTTAACTGAATTTGCCATAAAAGTCTTTTCTCTTCTTTGGGTGTTTTCATCCATGTGGTCAAATGCAGCAAGGCTGGGGTCCTCTTTCAGTAATCGGTCTACACAACTCTGGATGATATCTGTTTTCCGGCCTCCCCGGGTCACGGATTCACTGATCACGGATTCCCAGAACAGCAGTTGATCTCTGAATTGCCCCAACAGCCGATGGGAGGTTTCAGCACTTTCCACATGGGCGTAGCGGATGGGTTGGTCTTCCAGGGCCAAGAGACGATCGACACTTTTTATGAATATGTCAAGAAAAAATCTGGGAGGTGTTGCCGGACGGAGGTATTCGCGTTTTCCCACAATAAAATAATTCCCCGCCGCTTCACCGGCATAAAGTCTTCCGCCATAGGTAAAACTCAGGTGATGAATGGCATGTCCGGGGGTTTCGATAATCCTGAGTCCGTTGATCCGGCATTTTATGTGGGGAACCAACCTCTCTTCAGCAATGGGCGCAGGCGACCCATAAGTCCGCGCCAGATCCCCCAACACTTTTAAACTGCCTTCGTATAACCTGGAAGGGTCCACCAGATGCGGAAGACCCTTTTCATGGCAAATGACCTTTGCCTCCGGATAACGGGCCAGAACCTCGGACAAAGCACCCCCATGATCAATATGAATATGGGTGAGTAAAATATAATCCAATCGAGCAAGCCCAAGCGTTTCCATTGAAACAACCAGCCGGCCAGCTGTATTCGCAGGCCCCACGTCCACCATGATGTTCAAATCGCCCTGACAGATCCAGGAGCCGAAAAAGGGATTTAATCCGGGCATGTCCTGCTCTATGGGTAAAAAAGTTTCCGGCATGTGCAGCTCCGTTTTTGAATTTTATAATCGCTACGAATATAGTGTCACGCCTTTATGGAGTCAAGACAACAGATGAGGGAGGGTGCAGTTGTCAGGGTGCAGGGGACAGAATTTTCCACTTTCTGTCCTCTGCTTTCGGTTACATTTTTCTTTTGACACTAAATATCTTCTTAACAAACTTCTGAGGCTATGGTAAATCTGGAGCCCAAAGCCCTATGAGCTATGAACCATGAGTTCTATGTTAGGACATAATTCTTGAAAAACGATTTTCCCGCTTTTAGGGCTTAATCAAGGAGATTGCACATGTTTACCGGACTGGCCGAGGGGATGGGCAGGATAAAGCGCATCCGACGCATGCAGGATCAGATGCAGGTCTGTGTTTCGCCGCTGTTTGAAATGACCGAATGCAGCCTGGGCGACAGTATTTCGGTCAGCGGCGCATGTTTAACGGTGTCCCGGATGGAAGGGGATGCCGTCTATATGGACGTCTCGGGTGAGACCTTGAACCGAACCACACTGGGCTTGTCGAAGCAGGGGGACCTGGTAAACCTGGAGCGGGCGCTGCGTCTTACGGATCGTCTTGGCGGACATCTGGTACTGGGGCACGTGGATGGCATGGGGAAAATCCTTAAAAGGGAGTCTCGAAATAATTCATGGCTCTTAAAAATCGAAATCCATGAAACACTGTCACGCTATATCATTGAAAAAGGTTCCATCGCCGTTGATGGCATCAGCTTGACCATTAATGCTTGTGAAAATACGTTTTTTGAGGTAAACATCATTCCCCACACCGGAGCACAAACAACGTTACTGAAAAAAAATGTTGGTGAACCGGTCAACGTGGAAACTGATTTAATCGGAAAATATGTGGAAAAGCTGCTTTTCACGCAACCATCGGAGCCGGAAGGCAGTAAGACTTCAGGGGTTACCGTTGAGACCCTTTTAAAATACGGATTTGGCTCCTCTAAAATACGGAATTGATAAAATGGACATCAGTACAATTGAAGAAGTTATCGAAGATTTGAAGCAGGGAAAAATGATTATCCTTGTGGACGACGAGGATCGAGAAAATGAAGGGGATTTGACCATGGTGGCGGAAAAGATCACGCCGGAAGCCATTAATTTCATGTCCCGATATGGGCGTGGCCTGATCTGTCTGGCCCTGGATCCGCCCCTCGTGGAAAAACTGGGCCTCAAGCAGATGGTTCAGGACAACCGGTCACCTTACAAGACTGCCTTCACCGTCTCCATTGCCGCTGCACAGGGGATGCATTCCGGAATGGGCGCCGCTGACCGGGCGCACACCATTTCGACCGCTGTTGCCGACGATGCAGGGCCGGAAGATTTGATTCAGCCGGGGTTTATCTTCCCATTGCGTGCCAGAAGGGGAGGGGTCCTGTTCAGAACCGGTCAGACAGAGGGGTCTGTTGATCTGGCACGGCTTGCGGGTTATAAGGCGGCCGCGGTTATCTGCGGCATAATGAAAGAGGACGGCACCATGGCCAGGCTTCCGGACCTTAAAGTCTTCGCCAAAGAACACAATCTCAAAATTGCCTCGGTCGCTGATGTTATTTCCTATCGGATGCGAACGGAATCTTTTGTTCAGCGAGGTGATGAAACCACCCTTCGCACGCCCTACGGAGAGTTCAGGGCCGTTGCATTTGTCAACGACATTGACGATTATGAGCACCTGGCCCTGGTAAAAGGGGACATCATTTCGGATATGGACATCCTGGTTCGGGTTCACTCGGGATGCCTGACAGGCGATGTTTTCAATTCCTATCGCTGTGATTGCGGCGAACAGTTGAGAAGGGCCATGGGTATGGTCCAGGAAGAGGGCCGGGGCGTTATCCTTTATCTTCAACAGGAGGGTCGGGGCATCGGTCTGGCCAACAAACTGAAAGCCTATGCCCTTCAGGACCAGGGCTATGACACGGTTGAAGCCAATGAGGAGCTCGGGTTCGCTGCGGATTTGCGGGACTACGGCGTCGGGGCACAGATTCTTGTGGCCCTGGGTGTCCGAAAAATGAAATTGATTACCAATAATCCCCAAAAAATTGTCGGCCTTGAGGGTTACGGGTTAAAGGTGACCGACAGGGTTTCCATTGAGTGTATTCCGAAGCCTGAAAACATCCGATATCTGTCAACCAAATGTCAGAAACTGGGGCATCTTTTGGATAAGGTGGGCATTCCGTAGGGGAAATCCCTTGTGGTTGCCCTATTTGTCGTGGTTGCCAAATATTTGGGTGCCCACAAGGGGCACCCCTACGTGTCCGCTATCGTGTAGGGGCAATCCCTTGTGGTTGCCCGGTCAATTAAGGAGGACCCTATGGTCAATGTTATAGAAGGTCAGCTGGTAGCAAAGGGGATGCGGTTTGCGATTATTTCGAGCCGTTTTAACGAGTTCATTTCAAGCAAATTAATGGAAGGGGCCATCGATGCGCTGGTCCGGCACGACGCCTCTAAGAAAGACATCACGGTATGCTGGGTGCCCGGCGCCTTTGAAATGCCGGTTGTGGCCAAGAAACTGGCCGTTACCGGCGCATATGATGCCATCATCTGTGTGGGGGCCGTCATCAGGGGGGCTACTTCCCATTTCGACTATGTGGCCAATGAGGTGTCCAAGGGGATTGCCAGTGTGTCGCTGGATACGGGTGTTCCCATATCCTTCGGCGTGTTGACCACGGACAATATTGAACAGGCCATCGAGCGGGCCGGCACAAAGGCCGGAAACAAGGGGTTTGAGTCGGCCATGGCTGCCATTGAAATGGTCAGCCTGTTCAAAGAAATCCCATAACAGGTAACCATGAAGCATTTTACAGGGGAACGAAGAAAGGCCCGCGAACTGGCTGTTCAGGTCCTTTTTCATTTGGAATTCAGCGATAATGATCCGCTGGAAGCATTTCGTCTCATTGGCGAGAACTTCGAAATGGCTGAATCCATGACGGATTTTTCAAAAGCGCTGGTGCGGGGCGTCTGTGATCAGAAATCTAAGCTGGACAAGGTCATCAGTCGTTCATCGAAACACTGGCGACTGGAACGAATGGCTCGGTTGGACCGAAGCATTCTCAGGCTGGCGACCTATGAGATGATGTTCCTGAAGGACATCCCCCCCAGAGTCTCCCTTGACGAAGCCGTTGAAATCGGGAAAAGATTCGGCGGCGAAGATTCCAGCCGGTATATCAACGGCGTACTGGACAATATTTACAACACCCTGGACAGTCAAAGGGATGAAGAAACATTTTCGACCACAGAACACAATTCTGAGGGTACGAAAGAACCTAACAACATAGGAAAAGTTAACATGAAATACAATCCTCTGGAATTGGAACCCAGGTGGCAGACCCATTGGGAAAAGACAGGCATTTTCAAAGCGAAAGAAGATCCTTCAAAGGAAAAATACTATCTTCTGGAGATGTTCCCTTATCCGTCCGGTAAAATACATATTGGCCATGTGAGAAATTACACCATCGGTGACGTGGTGGCCCGATACAAGAAGATGTGCGGAAAAAACGTGCTTCATCCCATGGGGTGGGACGCATTCGGCATGCCGGCGGAAAACGCGGCCATTGAAAACAACACCCATCCGGCCCGATGGACCTATGAAAATATCGCCGCCATGAAAACCCAACTGAAACGGATGGGGTTCAGCTACGACTGGGATCGGGAACTGGCCACCTGCGATCCCGAGTATTACCGATGGGAACAATTGGTCTTTATCGAAATGTATGAAAAGGGACTGGCCTATCGTAAGAAAACCCATGTGAACTGGTGTGAAAAATGCCAGACGGTTCTGGCCAACGAGCAGGTTGAAGACGGTTGCTGCTGGCGACACCCCGAACTTGAAGTCACCAAGAAAGAAATGAACAGCTGGTTTCTCAAAATTACCGATTATGCCGATGACATGCTCGAATACTGTGAAAAACTTCCCGGTTGGCCGGATCGGGTCATGAGCATGCAGAAAAACTGGATCGGGAAAAGCCATGGCGCTGCCATTCAATTCCCCATGGTGGGTGCGGGGGATGCCATCGAAGTCTTCACCACCCGCCAGGACACTCTCTATGGGGCGACATTCATGTGTTTGGCACCCGAACATCCCATGGTAAACGAGATTATCGAGGGGCTGTCCCAGGAAAAAGCGGTCCTTGACTTTGTGAATCGAACGCTCAAAATGGATAGCATCACGCGAACCGCCGATTTCACCGCCAAGGAAGGCGTTTTTACCGGAAGACATTGTCTGAATCCGGTAACCCGTGAGGAAATCCCCATCTTTGTGGCCAATTTCGTCCTTTTTGACTACGGTACCGGTGCCATTATGGCGGTTCCCACCCATGATCAGCGGGATTTTGAGTTCGCCAAGAAATACGATTTGAAGCTCCGGGTGGTCATTAAACCCGAGGATTCCGACCTGAACGAAGCAGATCTGACGGAAGCCTATTTGGATCGGGGCATCCTGGTAAACTCGGGGCCTTTTGATGGTCAGGGCAATCTCGAGGCTTTGGACAGCATTGCCGATTATCTTGAAACCAATGGTATCGGTCATAAAACCGTGAATTATCGCATCAGGGACTGGGGTATATCGCGGCAGCGTTACTGGGGAACGCCGATTCCCATGATCCATTGTGATGACTGCGGTATCGTTCCGGTAAAGAAAGAAGACCTGCCCGTGGTTTTGCCGCTGGATCTGGAATTGCGTTCCAATGGGGGATCTCCTTTGCCATTCGATCCGACTTTCACCGAAACCACCTGCCCGAAATGCAGCGGTCAGGCCAGGCGTGAAACGGACACCATGGACACCTTTGTAGAATCCTCATGGTATTTCGACCGATACGCGTGCCCCGACTACAACGAAGGCCCCCTGGATGCGGAACGGGTGGATTACTGGTTACCCGTGGACCAGTATATCGGCGGTATTGAACATGCCATTTTACACCTGTTATATTCCAGGTTTTACACGCGGGTCCTCAAGGATCTGGGACACATCAAGATCAAAGAACCCTTCACCAATTTATTGACCCAGGGCATGGTCTGCAAAGCCACCCAGCAGTGTCCTGAACATGGCTATCTCTACCCGAAGGAAGTTGTTGAAGACCGCTGTTCCCGGTGCGATGCACACGTGACGGTCGGGAACATTGTGAAAATGTCCAAATCCAAGAAAAACGTGGTGGATCCCCAGGAATTGATTGATCGTTACGGCGCCGATACCGTTCGGATGTTCTGCCTGTTTGCATCTCCACCGGATAAGGATCTGGAATGGAGTGAACAAGGCGTTGACGGTTCCTACAGGTTTCTTCAACGGGTATGGCGGCTTGTGGTGGATCACCTGGAAGAACTGAAAAAGGTAAAGGCATGGAATGAAAAAAGAGATTTTGTTGACCCTCTGAAATCCGTCCATCGTAAAACCCATGAAACCATCAAGAAAGTTACGAGCGACGTGGAAAACCGGTTTCATTTTAATACCGCTATCTCAGCGGTTATGGAATTGGTCAATGAAACCAATCATTTCTTAAATGGAGAAGGAAAGAAAGATGCCCTTGCCTGGTCCGTGGTCCGAAAGTCCGTTGAAACCACTGTCATTTTACTCTCCCCGGTGGTACCCCATATCACCGATGAACTCTGGCAAATGATGGGGCATGTTGGGTCTCTGTTAAATGTTCCCTGGCCGGATTATAATGAAGATGCACTTAAAACCGAGAAGAAACTGGTCATCCTTCAGGTCAACGGAAAAGTGAGAAGCCGGATTGAGGTGGCTGCTTCCAGCAGTGAGATGGAAATTGAGGCCCTTGCCCTGGCAGATGAAAAAGTTCAGCGCCATGTAAAAGGGAAGGCCATCAAGCGTGTTATCGTGGTACAGAAGAAACTGGTGAATGTGGTGGTTTAAATAAATGGATGAGCGTAACGGTTTTCGAATTTTAATGGTCATGTTCTGCCTGATCTTGGCTTCGGGCTGCGGTTACCAGCTTCAGGCAACCGGACAACCCATGCGCATCAGCATTGCCAGCATGGCCATACCGCTCATGGAAAGCCCTTCTTCCAACATCGGCTTTGAAGGGGATTTCACCAAGATGATCCGCCGGGAATTTGTCAGCCATTCCCAGGTACCGTTGGTTTCAAAAGAAAAGGCCGCGGCGGTTTTAATCGGAAAGGTTACCAGCATCAAGACCGAACCGCTGAGCTACCGGGTAGCGGACAATACCTTTGATGTAACCAGCTCCAGGTGGCTGAAAATCAAGCTTCAGGCAAAACTCGTGGATGCAACAACCGGAAAGATCATATGGAATGATCCGAACATGCAAGAAAAGGCCGCTTTTACCGTGGATTCAGATCCCCTGAGAACCGAGTACAACCAGCGGCGGGCCACCAAGAAAATCGCACAGTTGCTGGCTGAAAGGATCTACCTTAAAACCATGGAAAGATTCTGATGCCTGTTGAGATCGCACCGGAAGCTGTTTTGACCCATCTCAAGGAGGGCCGTCTTAGACCGGTGTATCTTTTCTACGGCCCTGATGATTTTCACCTTGAAAAAATTCTCAAACAAATCCGCGAAACATTTATTCCCGAATCGGCAAGGGACCTCAACTCCCAGGTTTTTGACGGGGATGGCGGTGTCAACCCGGGTGATATCCTCGATGCCGCCCGGTCGATGCCGTTTTTATCTTCAAACCGTCTCATCATTGTCCGGCGCACGGACCACATGGCCGCCTCTGATCTGGAGGTCCTGATCCACTATCTGGAAAGGCCGGTGGACACCACCAGCATGATTTTTGTTGCACTCAAGCCCGATTTTCGGTTGAAGTTTTTCAGCCGTGTCAAAAAACTCGGCCAGGCTGTGAATTTCAGGGAGTTGAACGACCGTCAGGTGTTACCCTGGATAACGGCCACCGCCCGGGAGATGGGTCTGAATATCAGCGTGGAAGCTTGCCGTCACCTCCACGAGATTGTCGGTAACCGCTCCCGGACACTTCATACGGAACTTGAAAAGCTGTACCTTCGTCATGGCAGCAGGGAAATTACCGTTAATGAAATAAAGGAATTAAGTATATTCAGCAGGATGTTTACGATATTTGAGCTGATGGATAAGATTTCTCAGCGTCGAAGGGCGCAATCACTCTCCACCCTGAACCGCTATCTGGAAGAAGAGGGGAGAGATGCGGCCTTTGGCATTATCGGCATGTTGACCCGTCAAATCCGCATCATATTTCAGGCCAGGGAATTTGTATCCAAACGAATTCCGAGGGCAGAAATGGCGAAAAAGCTGGGTGTGCCCGGGTTTGTACTCAGTAAAGTTCTCGATCAGGCACGGCGCTGGCAGGAAAAAGATCTGGAAAAGGCGCTGCTGCTGCTTTACCAGGCGGACGGGCGCCTGAAATCGGGATCTCAGGCGCGCTTAATCCTTGAAAACTTCGTATTGTCTATTTAGATTCCGACGCGGACAACTTGTTAACCTGAAGTGTCAGTCTGGAGACTTTTCTCGCGGCTTGATTCTTGTGAATGACGCCCTTTGAGGCAGATTTCTGAATAAGGGAAACAGCCTTGACAAGCGTCTCTTTGGCTTGGGCCGGTGTATTTTCAGTGAGGGCGGTTCGGACCTCTTTGACAGCCTTTTTCACCTTGGTTTTGTACCCTTTGTTTCGAATCCTTTGAATTTCATTTTGTTTTGCCCTTTTAAGGGCAGATTTATGGTTCGCCAAGCTGATCCTCCTTGAAGTGGTTAATCTTGAAGTGCTTAATTGGGTAAAGTAATATTTTTGATATCTGTTTCTTTCCGCAGAAACTGTTTGAATTAAACAAAAAATAATAGCAAATTTATTCCATTTGTCAAGGTTTTTTATTGCCTTTGAACACATTGCATAAACCTGAGAAAAAAAATATCAGCGGCGCTGCAGGCGTCATTGCATTTTTCACGTTGATGAGCCGTATCCTGGGGCTTGTGCGCGATATGGTGATGGCCACGCTTTTTGGCTCCGGTATGGCGGCGGATGCATTTTTTGTGGCCCTCCGTATTCCCAATCTATTGCGGCGCCTTTTTGCAGAAGGGTCTCTGACCATTGCATTCATCCCTGTTTTTACGGAGTATTTAACACTTAAAAGCAAGGAGGATGCAATTGAACTGGCCCGGATTGTGTTCACAATACTCTCCCTGATCCTGGCGGTCGTCACGGTTCTGGGCGTCCTTTTTGCTCCCATCATCGTAAAAATTCAGGCGTTTGGTTTCGGAAGTTCCGGCGTTAAGTATGATCTGACGGTTCTCCTCACCCGCATAACCTTCCCATACATTTTTTTTATCGGGTTGGTGGCTTTTTTTATGGGGGTGCTCAATTCCCTTCGCCATTTTGCAGCACCCGCCGCCGCGCCCATTTTACTGAATGTGGGCATCATCGGCGCTGCCTGTTTCATTTCGCCCCACTGTGATGAGCCCATCGTGGGGGTTGCCATGGGGGTTATCCTGGGTGGCGTTCTGCAGGTGGCACTGCAGATCCCCTGGGTGTATGGGGCGGGATTGAGGCTTTTTCCAAAATGGAAACCATTTCATCCGGCGGTCAAACGCATCGGCTGGCTCATGCTGCCTGCCGTGTTCGGTTCGGCGGTGTATCAATTCAACCAGTTTGTGGGAACGTTGCTGGCATCATTCTTAAAGGAAGGGAGTGTTTCGTGGCTTTATTACGCCGACCGGCTGGTTCAGTTTCCCCTGGGCATTTTTGCCATTGCCATTGCCACAGCTGCGCTTCCTTCTCTGTCTGGTGATGTTGCTCGGAAGGACCATGCGCAGTTTCAAAAAACGCTGGACCATGGTTTGAGTCTTGTATTTTTTATTGTGCTGCCGGCAACCGCCGGCCTGCTCATACTGGGAAAGCCCATTGTGGTGCTACTGTTCGAAAGGGGTGCTTTTGGCGCTGAATCTTCTGCCATGACAACGGATGCCCTGGTTTGTTATACCGTTGGTCTCTGGGCCTTTTCCGGCATGCGGGTGCTGATTGCCGCATTTTATGCCCTTCAGGATACGAAAACACCGGTGAAGGTTGCGATTATTGCCCTGAGTGTCAATGTGATTACAAGTCTTGTGCTGATGGGTCCCTTGAAACATGCCGGGCTTGCCCTGGCATTGTCTGTTGCTTCCGCGGTTCAATTCGGGCTGCTGGCTCTTTTTCTTCGGAAAAAAGGATTATTCATGCATGCGGGATCGATTCTTAAATCCGTTTCTAAATCCGGTGCCGCCACCCTGGTGATGGGGGCCATTGTTTTCATCTGCCACGGCAATTGGTTTTACACCACCGCCATCGATGCGCTTTCAGAAAAAATACTGTCCCTTTCAGCCCTTGTTTTAATCGGCATTGTTGTGTATTTTCTGGTAGCCCGTTTGATGGGGTGCCGGGAGATTAGCGCGGTTTGGGCCATGCTGGGTTTCAAGCGCACCTGATGATACAGGTATTTCATATGGACAGACTCAAAACAGCCGACCTATTGCCACAACCGGTCAATCTGAATCAAATCGATGATTCGCCGGGTCCCTACTGCATGAGCTATGGGTTTGACACGACCCCCCTGGCGGATTCCATCCGCAGAATCGGTTTGATCAATTCGCCGATTCTGGTCGGAAAAGGGGAGGGGGGGGATGAAGTTGAATGGGTGGTGGTTTCGGGCTTTCGAAGGATAAAAGCCTTGAAGGCACTGGGGGAGACGCATATCCCATGTCGTATTCTGCCACCTGAAACGCCGCCTCTCAGATGCCTGCTGATCAACCTTTATGAAAACCTGACCATCAGGGATTTCAACCCTGTGGAAAAGGGCATGGCCCTGGCACGTCTCTTGGAATGGGTTCCCGAAAAAAAAGTGGTTAAAGCCTTCATGCCGCTCTTTGATCTGCCCTCACGTGAAGAGACCCTTCATGTTTTTGTGCAAATTGAAACCGAGTTTGAGCGTAAGGCCAAGGACCTGCTTGCCCATGGGGACCTGTCAACAAAGGCCGCAAAATTGTTGCTGGAAATGGGTTCTGCGGTTCGTGAGGGATTCTGCCGTTATTTTTCCATCATCAAGTTCAGCAAGAATCAGCAGACTCAATTTATTGATTTCATTTATGATTTGTCGCATATTGAGGACAATGCCATTACGCGATTACTGGATGACCCCCAATTGACGGATATTTGTGATAACGGGCACATGAACAATCCTCAGAAAGCCAGAGCGCTCATCACGCTTCTGCGCTCCAGGCGGCTGCCCCATCTGGTGAAGGCTGAGAAAGGCTTCAGACGCATGGTGGAAAAGCTGGCGCTTCCCGCAAGTTACCGGATAACACCGCCCCCTTTTTTTGAAGCCCCACAGTATCGGCTCGAGATTTCTTTTGAAAATGGAAAAGACCTGATGGAGAAACTCCTGATCCTGGTAAAAAAAGAAGGGCTTGTAACACTTGAAGATCCCTGGGATAAAAGCGTTTAATGGCCAACTCTCAAATCAGAAGAACCCTTGTGGAAGAGGGCTCGGAAAAAAGCCCCATGAGCAGGAGAATAATGGGGCGCGTTCCCCATGGGTCGTTCGCAAAACCGCCGGGCCCAACCGCACAGGACAGCATGGGAAAGGATACGCTGCACCTGCTTTCCTATAAGGGCGAATTTCTCAAACCCTGTCCGGGCACGAAGGAATATATCTGCTGCGGATATCAAATCCTCAATGTGGCAACCAATTGTCCCCTTGATTGCAGCTACTGTATCCTTCAGTCCTATTTCCTGCACCAGCCCCATTTGAGAATTCACGTTAACCTGGAAGAAAACCTGGGCGCAATTCTGGCGTTCATCGACCGGGATCCGGAGCAGATCGTCCGCGTGGGAACCGGAGAATTCGCAGACAGCCTTGCGCTGGATCCGCTGACCCGCTGGACCGATATTCTGATGGGGCCTTTCTCGGAGAGAAAAAATGCCGTTTTGGAATTCAAAACCAAAACCAACCAGATAGACGGCTTGATTTCCTCCCCGTACAGAGACCGCATCATTGTATCCTGGTCCCTTAACAGCCCGCTGATTTCGGCTACGGAAGAAAAAGGGGCCGCAACGCTCAAGCAAAGGCTTGAAGCGGCCAGACGATGTCAGTCGGAAGGATTTGTGGTGAGTTTTCACTTTGATCCGCTGATCCCCCATAAAGGATGGCGGGAAGGATATCTGAAAACCATCGACCTCATGGACCGGCATCTGAAACCCCAAGGCATCATCTGGATCAGCATGGGATCTCTCAGGTTCATGCCGGACTTAAAGCCCATCATCAGAAAGCGACATCCCGGAACCGCAATTCTGGACGGCGAATTCATCACAGGCCTCGACGGAAAGGTCCGTTATTTTAAGCCCATCCGCATTGAGCTCTATCAGTTCATGCGGCAGAATCTGGAGAAATGGCATTCCGATTTGGGTCTTTACCTTTGCATGGAATCAGATGAAATCTGGGGGAAAAGCATGGGTTGGTCGCCTGGAGATTCAGAGGGGCTAAAAGGTTTTCTTGATGAGCGGGTTTTAAAGATTTTTAGGTAGTAATCCACCCGAGTATATGATAAAAATTAATGGTTAAGAAAAGACTGTCTGAAACTAAGAAAAAATGAGGTAAAAAGCATGGCATTAAGGGAAAAAGTAGAGGATGCACTTCAAAAAGTCAGGCCTTCCCTCCAAGCGGATGGAGGGGATGTGCAGCTGGTGGATGTGGATGAAAATGGATTGGTAAAGGTTAAATTGATGGGAGCCTGCGCGGGTTGCCCCATGAGTCAAATGACCCTCAAAATGGGCATTGAAAAGGTCCTGAAGCAAAACATCCCGGAAGTAACTTCTGTTGAGTCCGCGTAATTAAATATCGAGGTTTAATATTCCCATTTAACTAAGGAGATATCATGGAGATTAAGAAAATTGGTGTAATCGGAGCCGGTGCCATGGGCAATGGCATTGCCCAGATGGCGGCTCAGATCGGTTGCGAGGTTATTTTAAGGGATATCAAAGAGGAGTTTGTGGAGCGGGGGATGAAAAACATCGACCGTTTTCTTTCCAAAAGCGTCGAGAAGGGGAAAATCGAAGCCGCACAAAAAGATGCCATCCTGGGCAGAATCCAGGGCACCACGGAAATGAGTGACCTGAAAGACGTCGATTTTGTCATTGAGGCCGTCATCGAAAATCTGGATCTGAAAAAAAGCGTGTTCAAGGAATTAGATGAACTCTGTGCGCCCCATGTTATCTTGGCGTCCAATACCTCATCCATGTCCCTGACCGAAATCGCAGCGGCCACGAACCGACCTGAGAAGGTCTGCGGCATGCATTTTTTCAACCCTGTTCCCATTATGAAACTGGTGGAAATCATCCGGGGCTATTCAACCAACGATGAAACCATCGACGCTACCACCGAACTGGCCAAGAAAATGGGCAAAATTACCGTGGAAGTGAAAAAAGATTCGCCGGGTTTTGTGGTGAACCGCATCATGATTCCCCATATGCTGGAGGCCATCAAAATCGTGGAAGAAGGTATTGCCAGTGTCGAGGATGTGGATATTGCCGTGAAGGGCGGACTCAATTATCCCATGGGTCCTTTTGAACTGATGGATCTCACGGGCATCGATATCTGTTACTTCGTTGCTGAGTACTTCTATAAGGAACTCAACAAGGAGTCCAAATGGGTTTCACCGAATCTCCTCAAGACCATGATCCGCGCCAATAAGCTGGGCCGGAAAACAGGTGGCGGATGGTATGATTACGGAAAATAACCGCCGTTGTACGGGCGGTCCTTTTTTGCCGCCTGCACAGAATGCTTGAACAAAAAAAAGGCAGTTCTTTTGGAACTGCCTTTTTTTTGGGTGGGGTAAGGGAACCGCTACTTGTTTTTATGCCGCATCTTTTTTCGAAGTTTTCGGTATTTGTGTTTGGTGATTTTTTTTCTTCGCTTTTTAACAACGCTACCCATTCGATCTTTCCTCCCTGTAGTGATCTTGCTCTTTTACAAAATTTAATCCTAGGTTGTCAACCGCTATTTTAAGAAACTAAGAAAGGGCAGCAAACAAAAAAGGGGATGTGAAAAAATCTATCCAGATCATCAAGTTGACATAATATTCATTATCAGACGTTTTAAAACAGGGCCTACCTGATGTCCGATTTGATTTTCATGTTCTTTTCGGACTTATTGCGAGCCTTATCTTCATACAATTTGCGATCCGCTTCGCCAACCAACGCTTCGGGGCTCAACCCCAGTTTAAAGCCGGCGAAACCACTGCTGGCGGAAACCTGGCAATCTTTCAGAATTCCTGCCTTGATACGATCGGACATCATTTCGGCTACACCCGTATCTGCTTCAATTAACATGACGGCAAATTCATCTCCACCATAGCGATATCCGGAATCCACGTTTTGCCGCATTTTGCTGTTGATGACGGCACCCACCTTCTGAAGCAGTTCATCTCCTGCCAGGTGCCCGAAACTATCATTGTAGGGTTTAAAATCATCCAGATCCAGAAGGATCAACGCGAGGTCGTGGTCCTGCCGCTCTGCCCGGACAATTTCCTCATTAAGGCGATCATAAAAGTGTCTCTGGTTGAAAAGCCCGGTCAAAGAATCCGTGATGGAAAGCCGATTGAGTTCCTGGCGAATATTCCTTTCAATGATGCCCCGTTTGAATTTGGCTTCAATTTCTTCGATCCCGAATGGTTTGTTGATGAAATCCGTGGCGCCGGCATTGATGGTTTCCACATATCTATATTCTTTGGCGTAACCGGTCATGGCGATAGCACATACGTCGGGGTATTTTCGTTTTACAATTCTGATCAATTCGAGACCATCAATCCCCGACATTCGAATGTCCGTCAACAAAAAGCTGTAGGAATTTGTCTTAAATTCTTGAAGCGCCTCATCACCGCTTCCAGCGGTATCCACTTTGAAGCCCAAATGCAGCAACATGGCAACAATGGGTTCTCTGACAATTTCCTCGTCATCGACCACCAGAACATGTTCGTTTTTATAGGAAATATCGTTATCTGTCTTGGACATATTGATGCCCTGATACCCGATTACTTCGCCTTTTAGTGAGTTAAGGTAAGACGCCTTTATGGCAACTTCAACCAGTTTTCCGACCATACCGGCATTCCCATCAAAATTAACCACTTTATTAGAACCGGTTCGACCCGTAAGCTGTCCTCCCTTTTTGCTCGAACCTTCCACCAGTACCGTCAGTTGCCGACCTCTCAGGTTGCGGTTCTTTTTAAGGGTGATGCTGTTCTGGAAATTTTGCAGGCGTTGCAGCCTGGATGCTTTGACCCCTTCACTTATTTTGTCCGGCATCCCTGCTGCAGGCGTTCCTTCGCGGTCAGAGTACTTAAAGGAAAAAAGTGAATCAAATTCCACTTGTTGCATCAAATCGAGGGTGAAACGGAAATCTTCCTCCGTTTCACCCGGGAATCCTACCATAACATCGCTTGTGATGGCAATATCCTCTCTGGATGTTCTCAATTTATCTATGATTCCAAGATATTCTTCCCGTGTATACCCACGATGCATCAATTTCAATATGCGATTGGACCCCGCCTGGAACGGCAGGTGGATATGGCTCGCCAACTTATCCATATCCTTGAAACACCCCAGAAGATCGTCAGAAAGATCTTTGGGGTGGGAGGTTGTAAACCGGAGCCTGTACAGATCGTGAAGCTTCGTTATGGCATTCAACAAAGATGCAAAATTCCATTTGTTTCCATCTTCCCATGCATATGAATTGACGTTCTGACCCAGCAGCGTTATTTCCCGCATTCCCTCGGACAGAAGGTGCCGGGCTTCCGCAAGAATATCCTTTGGCGCGCGGAAGTATTCACGCCCCCTGACGTAGGGAACAATGCAATAACTACAGAAGTTATTGCATCCTTCCATAATGGAAATGAATCCCGACGTCTGATTCTGGAAATATCCCGTGCATTTTACGGGGGACGGCGGCGCAACACCGAGCCCTGTGGCCACGACCCGCTGACGCCTGTCATAAATTCCCTTTACAATTTCAAGAATTCGACCCAGTTCCCTTGGACCCATGACGAAATCCACCAGGGGGAACCTTTTCATCAATTCCTTTCCCTTCATCTGGGCCAGGCATCCGATCATGCCCACAACCAGTTCCGGGTTCTTTTCTTTGAGGGCAGCCATCCGGCCGAGAAAACTGCAGGCTTTCTGTTCCGGCTTGGCGCGGACGGCACAGGTATTGATCAATATGAGATCCGCCCGATGGACTTCCTTTTCCCGAGAAAAGCCATTTTGAATCAGGGACTGTGCCAGAAAATCGGAATCATATTCATTCATCTGGCAGCCCATGGTTTTGATGTGAAAACGTTTGTTCAACAATCATCTACCTCGATCATATATCTCAGTGAGGGTTTGAAATGCGCAACCCTTCATCTTTTCTTAAGGCATCAATCAATTCAAGGACCTGTCTCTCACACCCGGGCGCCATGGAGACTTCGATCAGTGCCACATACGGATCGATGGTGGAAACAAGGGCCATCCCATCATAGGATTCAAGGGTAAATCTCAAAAAATGGATCTCCCTTCGGTCTACCTTGAATATCTGTTTCGTGCTGTTCAACCCGATTGATTCCTGAACTGTCAGGAAGTCTCCGTATCCTTGTTGTAGGTGACCCCCCCCCACATGAGTTTTGTTCTCAGAATGCGGAAATGATCCTGACCGGGGGGCTTGAAAAGGTTGATTTTTTCCTTTGATTTATAAATGTCGACCTTATCGCCGTGATGAAGGTCAAATCCCACTTGGCCGTCAAAGGTGAGGACCACGGTTTCTTCACTTTCCCGGCCCATCTCTATGCCGACGACGGCCTTGTCGGGTACGATGATCGGCCGATTGGTGAGGGTAAAGGGACAGATGGGTGTCAATACAAATGTTTCAACGGTGGGATACAGGATGGGGCCCCCCGCCGAGAGGTTGTAGGCGGTGGACCCGGTGGGGGTGGAGATAATGAGACCGTCGGCCCTGAAGGTGGTCACAAAAACATCATCGATGGCCACATCAAGATCGATGATCCTGGCAAGTGTACTTTTGTTGATCACCACATCATTTAAAACCTGAAATCGGATCACTTCATTTTCGTCTCTCAAGACTTTTGTTTCAAGCATCATTCGGCTTTCCACTTGAAGACCTCCGCCCACCATGGTCTCAACCGCAGAATAAAGCTGCTCCAACGGGATACAGGTCAGGAACCCCAGTCCTCCCAGGTTGACCCCCAGAATCGGCGCACCATATCTTCCCACCTGGCGGGCCGCTCCCAACAGGGTGCCGTCCCCACCCAGAACCACAACCCAGTCTACATCCTTTGGAATGGCCGGGTTTTTCCGAAAAACGCCCCCTTCTGCAACTTCAGCCGTCATTTCCAGGCAAAACACTGTGATGCCGCGATTCCCGAACCAGGCCTCCAGCTTCAGCGCTTCTTTTCTTGCCGGTTCGTGATGATGCTTGTAAATAATCCCAACAGATTTTGATGACATGACGAACCTTTATGCTGTTTCCTTGTTAATCACAACCCACTCGTCGGTCAAATTCGATGTGGTATCGACCAGCAAGTGGACTATCTTCAATTCCGGGTGCCGTAGTTTTAAATCGTGCAGATCAACAGGTTCAAACTTATTCACATTATTGGTATAAGCCTGTTCCGTCAGCGCATTGGACTCATAGTTTTCCTTGGTTCGCTTTGAAATGCGGTCCAGTGAGACCGCTTTGGGGCATTGGGTCTGCTGAATCACCAGGGTTTTTCCATGATCCGCGGCGACTTTTGCGGCGCGCCGCCTCAGTGTCTGGGTCACAAAAGTGGCATCCAGGATGATGCCCTCCCCTTTTCCGGCCGCCTCATCCGCCATCCTGAACATCTCATCATAAACAAGCGTTCGTTTTTTCATGCTGGAAGCCACCTTTTCATCGAAGATATCCTCATTTTTGAGCACTTCACGCCGAATGAGGTCGGATCTCAATATGCGGTACCCCTTCAGCTCAGCAATGACTTCCGTGGTTTCCGTTTTGTAGGATGCGGGAAGGCCGCATGCGATCAACACGGTACCCTGTTCCAGCTCTTTTTTCATGAAATCGACAAATGCTTCCTTCATCATATGGCTCCGGATTGGTTTTTAAAATATCGATATTAATTGTGATAACCAGTATTTCGATATGTATTTTAAAGCTTTATCATATATAAACGAGGAACATGCTCAAGAAATATAGCCATGGGCAAGTTCAAAGTAGGACTGTGCACGCCGGATGGCTTCTGCTTTTTCCGCATCACCAATGGCAGGGTCATCAATTTGAAACCCATTCACTTTACCGCGAACAAAAGCCCTGTAAACCTTGTAAAACCGGAGCAGATGGTCCACATGGGCCTCTCCTGAAAGATCTTTGTAATAATTCCAGAGAACCCGGGAATCATTCATCCCCCCGTGGAATTCCAGATCCATCAACAAAAACGCAATATCCGCAATGGCATCGCTGTATCGGAACCGTTCGTTAAATTCAATACAATCGATAATGGGTAAGCCTTTCATCAGGCAGACATGCTCCATGTGAAGGTCACCGTGACAATCCCTGATCCGCCCACCTTCGATTCTTTTGAAAAAAAGATCCCGGTGGGTTTTATAGAAATCGTTCGTATATGCCTGTATATCCCGAAACTGCTGTTTTGAAATGGTCAGCCCGCAATGGCCTTCGACCTGTTGAAAGTTTTCATCCGTATTGATTTTGAATTTTTCCGGTTCCGCGTATTGCGCAATTTCCGAACCGGTTCTAGCGCCGGAATGAAATTCCGAAAGGACTTTTGCAATTTCAGCCAGGTGTTCAGGCGTAATTTCACCCGCTTCAAAAAGGGCCTTCATCAAGCGGTCATCCGGAATTCGCTTCATTTTAACAGCGTATTCAACGGGTTCACCATCCTGCTCCGTCAAGGTATATTTTCCCTTCACCCGGGTTACGGGAAGAACATCCACGTATAGGTCCCTGGCCAGTCTCCGGTTGAGGGTCACTTCCTGGTGGCAATAGTGCTTTCGTTTTTCAAGGGTTGAAAAATCCAAAAAACCGAAATTCACGGGTTTCTTAACCTTGTAGACAAAGGAATCCGCTACAAACACGACGGAAATATGGGTTTGAACCACATTCACTTCAGCGGTTTTTTCAGGGAGTGCGCCTGGGTTTTTCAGGTCTTCAATAAGCTGTTTCATTATTTTGATCTTCCTTTTAGATCGTCAGGTTCGCCGTATTCTTATATTAAATGCGAGAAACAGGTCAAGGGCAAAAGAAGTATAAAATGGTAAGGGTGGGATTTGAAAGAAATTGTACAAAGGCATGAGGATATATTTTTCATATCCCCATGCCATAGGAAACAAACATCAAACCTTTTTTGTCTTTCAGACCATCTCAGCTTTGTAGTGATGATAATAAGCGAAAACCCTTTTAACGTAATTCCGGGTGGCCTTTATGGGCGGGACTCCTCCATGCCGCTTGACCTTGCTGGTCCCTGCATTATAGGCTGCCAGCGCCAGTTTAGCGTCATCGTTAAAGGTATCCAGGAGTTGTCGCAGGTATTTGACGCCACCATTGATGTTATGGGCCGGATTGAAAGCGTTTTTCACGCCCAGGGCACGGGCGGTTCTGGGCATGAGTTGCATCAGACCCTTTGCCCCCTGTTTTGAGACAGCCTTCGGGTTGTATGCGGATTCGGCCATAATGACGGCCTTAATCAGGGCAGGATCCACCTCGTAGCGGTCAGCAGCGCTGCTGATCATCGGATTGAACCGATCAGATTTGCTTTTTCGAACCGGTGTGATGGCAATGCGGGCACTGGCCAGGATTGTGAGATGCGGGATTTTGTGGGATTTCGACAGGGGTTCTTTTTCCGGGCCTGCCCCGGGAGCGGATTGAACAGTGATCATAAGAACAAGACTGAAAACAAACAACAGATAAATCACCCTGAAATATGGGCTATGGGCACCAGGGCCTGAAAAAGGCCATGATATTGAGCTGTCCTCCATGGTTAACCTCCTGTGCTGGAGAAGATGTGAACATTTTTCATTTATTGAACCAAATTTTTTTAGCAGAATACATGCCATAAATTGCGTCATTTTAGGGTTTCCCATGACGTGTCGAGGAAAAAGCAAAAGGCATTTGAGTATAAATATATACAATGGTTTGATTTTTTCAATGTTTGAAGGCAAAATAGTTTCAGTTCTTCTATCTTCTACAATGTCATGTGAGCGTTTTGAAAAGTTGACTTTAAGCTGAACCTGTCATAAACCAGAGAACAAAAACTTCAGGAGGCATTGCATGCACCGTGAGATAAGGGAAACCGTTGCGTTTCTCTCTTCGCTGATGAAAAAAGCACCGGAGATCGGCATGATCACCGGTACGGGCCTGGGAACCCTTACCGAAAAAATTTCCGTTGACTTTCGCGTGCCATTTGGAAAAATCCCCAATTTTCCGACCTCAACGGTTGAGGGACATGAGGGGAACCTGGTGGGTGGCAGAATCGCTGGGAAATATGTGCTGGCCCTTGAAGGCCGGTTCCATCTTTATGAGGGTTATTCACCAACGGAGGTAACATTTCCCGTCAGGGTCATGGCCATGCTCGGGGCAAAATACCTGTTTATGTCGAGTGCAGCGGGTGGCTTGAATCCACAGTTTGAAGCGGGAGACCTTATGGTTGTCACCGACCACATCAATTTGAAAGGCGTGAATCCGCTGGTCGGGCAGAATCTGGATGATTTCGGCCCCCGGTTTCCGGACATGACCCGTGTTTATGACCCCGACCTTGTTCGCCTGGCTCGTAGAGTGGCGCTTGAACAAAAGATTCCCCTGCGTCAGGGGGTCTATGTGGGCGTCCTGGGTCCTTCCCTTGAGACACCCGCGGAAACGCGATTTTTGAGAATAATCGGCGCTGATGCGGTGGGCATGTCTACGGTTTCACAAGCCATTGTGGGCATCCATAGTGGTCTGAAGGTCCTGGGCATTGTCGTCATCACCAACATGAACCTGCCGGACTGCATGGAGGAGACATCCATTGATGCCGTCATCGCCAGTGCTGGAAGAGCGGGGCCATCTCTTTCAACGCTATGGGAGGGCATCATCGGCAATCTCCAGTTGCAGTAGATGAAGAAAAGGAAATGAAAGGACCTGTAACCCCATGGAAAAAGCAGCCATCATCCGACTGAGTTTTTTTCTGGGTATTTTCCTGGTGATGGCCTTGTGGGAGATCATTGCGCCCAAACGAAAAAGAACCACCTCAAAGGGGGCCCGCTGGACATGGAATCTGGGTCTTACGGTGCTGAACCCGCTCGTGGTGCGGCTTGTTTTTCCGGTGCTGGCGGTGACGGTGGCCATCAAGGCCCGGGAGCAGGGCTGGGGTCTTCTCAATCTCCATGACCTGCCCTACTGGGTGTCATTTTCCCTCTCCATTGTTCTGCTGGACATGGTGGTCTATCTTCAGCATCTCATGTTTCACGCGGTGCCCCTGCTCTGGCGGCTCCATATGGTGCACCACGCGGACCTGGACTACGACGTGACCACCGGCCTGCGGTTTCATCCCATTGAGATCATCATCTCCATGCTCATTAAAATGTCCGCTGTGGCGGTACTGGGGCCGCCGGTGGGTGCGGTGGTGGCATTTGAAGTGATCTTAAACGGCATGGCCATGTTTAATCACGGCAATGTGGGCCTGCCGAAAAGCTTCGATCGGATTTTGAGGCTCCTGGTGGTCACCCCGGACATGCACCGAGTACATCACTCCATATACCCAACGGAAACCAACAGCAACTTCGGGTTCAACCTCTCCTGGTGGGATCGCATCTTCGGCACTTACACGGCACAGCCAAAAGACGGCCATCTGGGCATGACCATCGGGTTACGGCAGTTCAGAAACACCGCCCAAGTCACCCTCCCCCGGCTGCTCACCATGCCCTTTACGGGAAAGCAGGGGAAGTACGCACTGGGCCGGCGGGGAACCTGAGGATTCTTTTTGGCAGATTGTAGAAATTAAGGCAATCGGACAGGATCTTGCCTGTTATCAAAAATAGCGTGTACCACAATTTCCATTTTTTCAGTGGATCTTTACTGTCAAGCCCTTGGGCCATGGAGCTTAATGGACAAAACAGCTTTAAAATTAGAAAAATCCTTATCTGTAGTTAGAACTGGCATGTTGCGTCTTGTTGATATTGCACAAATAAGAAAATCTGTATTCGAGCCCTGAATCCCTTTCTTTCTTGCTGTGTAAAAATATTCCGCTGCCAACTCATAATCTTCTCTTTCTAATTCAAGATCATCATAGGCTGCGAGATGACGCTTTAGTAGCTTAAATTGCTTATTTGATTTTATTCCACTGAGGAGTTCCTGTCGTACCGGGCCTACCAATTGAGCACGTACTTCTTTTATTAATTCTTTTAATTCATTGACGTACTCGTTGCTCTGTGACTCATTTCGTCCCAATGCCAGCGACCAAACACAAGTGTCAATTATGATTTTCATTTTACAGCTCTCTGTTTCTTGTAATCATAATCTTGGTCATAGTCTATTTTGTTGAAAACATTTAATATTTCAATTTGTTTTCTCCGTTGAATGTATTCTTGCAGGGCTTCTGTAACAGCCCCCTTTTTGGTGCGATGCTTTCCGATTGTCTTTGCTTCTTCAATTAGCCGGTCGTCGATTGCGAGATTAGTGGCCATGTGCGTGCCTCCTGTATGTTTACACACAATAACAATGTTTTTAATGTGTAAAGCAAAGCTGGAAGAAGAATTTTTATCAGCGCCCTATTGCATTTGCAGCAGCATCTCATAGGCAGCCTTTATTTCAACGAAACGCCCACTCTCCCCTCCTCTGTCGGGATGGGTTTTCTTGGCCATGCGCCGGTAGCACCGGGTCAGTTTCAGCCGGTCCATTTGTTTAAAATCTTCCGGGGAAATCTCCAGACACCGGCAGGCCTCCTCATGGGAAACGGAGGGGCGGGATTGGGGTTTGGGTTTGCGGTGGAACTGATGCTGCCACATGAAATCTTTCACGGTTTGGTTCCAGAAAGTGCCGGGGACAAAGTCGTTGTCAAAATAGAGGATCAGGTATTTGATCAAATAGGGATGAAGGGACTGGTGATCGTGAGAGGCAACACCTTGAAAAAACCGTTCATCCCCGTTGAGCCTGCATATCTCTTCCATGAAAAATTCATCCACCCTCTCCGGATCGAGGGCTGAGGGGTGATTCCGCGTGTGCATGTGTGAAAAATGGTTTTGAAGGTGAAAGGCCGTATAGACGTAAACCCGTTGTTCATGGGGCCGGAGGACCAATTCCATTTGTTCCATCATGGCTTCGATTTCATCCCGGCTCTTTTTTGATAAAACCTGCAGGAATCTAAAGGGCCGGAGATCCAGACCTCCCATTTGGACCCGCCCGAATCGAAGGTAATGAAATCGGCGCTTATCAAAAGAATGGAGTTTCTTTTGTTCTTCAAGAACTTCTTGGGCTGTGAGAGAGCCCCAGGGTTTGAAGGCTTCTTTGGGACGTTCGAACCGTTCCACAATCCGTCGAATACGGGGATCCAGAAACGGCATGAGAAGTGATTCCAGCTCATCTTCCGAGAAGCGATCAGCCATTTCCTGAACCCTTTCCAGGAACGATTCCTTCACATGAAAACTGTTACCCCCCGGGTATTCGATAAAAACCCCGGGATCGGGCCCCAGATCTATCAGGGGGCGGTGTTTCCAGCAGGCCTCATCCTGGCAGGATTCCGAGAGGATATAGTGGTATCCATCCCGTGCATAAACTCTTTTAAGATACAATGGCGGGGTTGCTCCTTTTTCCCTGTCAGGGGTCCCTGCGGCGAATGCCTCAACCTTAATGGTTAATTACTTTCTAATAGATTTTTCTTGACATTCTTCCGATTTAAAATATCATCTCGAACATATAACTGTTTTATCCATACAAAACCAGGAACCTTTCACCCGAGGTTTTCACATGGAGCACCCCATCAAAACCTGCTTGTTCCGCTCCTCCGAAATATCTTTTTATCGGTGGGAGCCAAAGTCTACAAAATGAAAACACCGATTCACAAAAGCCTGTCCAGAGGGCTTTGAACCACGGTGATGTCCTTTTCCATAACATGGGTATAGATTTCGGTGGTCTTTACGCTTGCATGTCCCATGAGTTCCTGAACCACCCGAATATTCACCCCGTTTTCCAGCAGGTGCGTGGCAAATGAATGACGGAATGTGAGACAGCCCACGGGCTTGGTCAATCCCGCTTTATTCACGGCGGCCTTTACCGCTTTTTGAAGGCCGGATTCCAGCACATGGTGGCGCCTTGTTTTGCCCGAGCGGGGGTCCTTGCTGCGTTTCTTTGCGGGAAACACGTATTGCCGGCCCAGCGATTTGGCGCCACCGGGGTGTTTTCGGGCAAGGGCGTTGGGAAGATAGACTTCCCCGAAACCGTCCGCCAGGTCCTGGCGGTGGAGCGCTTCAACGGCTTCAACCTGGATTTTCAAGGGAGGGTAAAGGGATTCCGGAAAAAGGGTTGTACGGTCCTTGCCGCCCTTGGCGGCCCGGACATATATGAGCCGGCGTTCAAAATCAAGATCCCGGATTCGCAACCGGATGCATTCCATCAGCCGCAGGCCGCTACCGTAGAGAAGTTTCGCCATGAGGAGATGCAACCCCCGCATGTACTCCAGGACAATTAAGACCTCCCTCTGGCTCATGACCACCGGCGGGCGGGGCTGTCTTTTGGCGCGGACAGGTTCAAGATTTTCATCAACCGGAATGTCGAGCACTTTTTTATATAGGAAAACGATGGCGTTGAGGGCCTGGTGCTGGGTGGCGGCGGCGACATTTTTCTGAACCGCCAAATGGGAGAGAAAGGCTTCAATCTCCTTTTTCCCCATTTTCAGAGGATGGGTTTTACCCCCGTGGTATCGAATGTAACGCTTGATCCAGTCGCAATAAGTTTGTTCCGTGCGATAGGCATAGTGGTGATAGCGCAGCACCTGTCGCACTTGATCCATAAAGCGAAGATCGGGATCGGGTCGGAATATTTTTGAATTTTCCATGCTATCGACCCTATAACCTAATACATGGAAAAGTCAATACGAAATTTTCCATGTTTTATGTTATAATATGAAAATAGGTGGAAAATTTTCCACCTATCCAGACTGTTATAAAGCCGAGAAAATTAAAAACAATGGAGGGAATTATGAAAGAAATGAAAAATGAAACTATGATAGAACGGCGCGAATTTATATTTATTTCCTCTGCTACTTTTGGAATATCATTACTATCCGCTTTGCTAGTTCCTTTTGTTGATATTAGTATTGCATCAACAGAAAAATACAGCATTACTATTGACAAAGAAAAGTGCAACGGTTGCGAAGAATGTATTGAGGTTTGTCCTGTTGATGTTTTCGAAATGAAAGGAAATAAAGCTGTGCCTGCCAATGTTCAAGAATGTTTAGGTTGCGAAAACTGTATTGAAGTATGTAAAAATAAAGCTATTAGTCTTAAAAAAGAAGAGTAAAATACAACGTATATCAAAAAATATATTAAAAATAACCCCTGAACAAACGGTTTTTATTGCATTAGCTCCGCGTCAAGTCTTTAGAGGATTTTATCACCATGGCGATACCCACTGACAAAGTGTCCGAACGCGAGAGATGGGAATCAGAGCGTTCATTCCAAGAGCGCGAGCTATCAATTAAGGAACGCGAATGCCTTGTAAAAGAGGCCGAACTTGAAATTAAACAGCCGGAACATTCCGCCTCTCGTTGGAAAAATCCTCTTATAGTAGCAATATTGGTTGCTGCCGTAGCCGCAGCGGGAAATTCATTTGTTGGCTTTCTAAACGCAAAATACCAGAGGGCTCTTGAAAAACAAAAAGCCGAGCAAACGCGCATATTGGAAATGATTAAAACTGGAAACCCTGACAAGGCTGCTGAGAATCTGCGTTTTCTCTTGGAGGCGGGGCTAATTGTCGACGTCAAGATTCGCAAAAAACTGACTGAGTTTTTGGACAGTAGAAAACCCGGAAGCGGCCCAGTTCTTCCATCGCCCCCGACTCCCCAGGACGTAAATGAATTGCTTTCTCAGTTTGAGGGTGTGAGACTTAGACCATATCGAGATTCAATGGGTAGAATGGTTATTGGAACCAGCCATGTACTTGCCGAGGAAGAAATTGCAACCGGTAAGTTGTTTATTGGCGAAGAGGAGATTGATTTCAGGTCAGGGATTACAAGGGAGCAGGCCAGACAGCTCTTAGAGAAGGATTTGGAGCCTTTTCGACTGAAAATAGACAAGTTTGTTACGGTGGAACTCACTCCCAATCAAAGAGACGCACTCGCATCATTAGCGTTCAATATTGGTCTGTCTGCATTCAAGAGAAGCATTCTACTCAAGAAGCTAAACGCCGGCAAATACGACGAGGTGCCGATGGAAATGATGAAATGGGCGAAGGCAGGAGGCAGAGAGATACCTGGATTAGTCAAAAGAAGAGAAGCGGAGATCCTTCTGTGGAAAAAGCCGTAGAATTGTCAAAGGAAAGCAACCAAGACGCCTTATATGGTGGTCAGGGGGATTCGGGGGACAGTATACTTAATTCCAAATTCTAACAATAACATCCTGCGGACAAGCCGCAGATGTTTGCGTTCGGCTAAATTTTAATTCTCTTGCTATGATTACTATATGTTAGCGTATTTTGACCCTATTATGCGAATCCAGTTTGTTGGTTATAATTGAAATGGCAATGCTCACCCGGCTCTTGTTGACGCCATGGCATGCCTTGCTGTTTGGCAATTTTTGGATAAGCAGGAAAAGGCAACCGTCACAGATGGCGAGCAATAATCGATAAAATAGCGTCATTTTTATACTGTTCGATTAAAAATAGCGTATAGCCGAGCTTAGCGGAATATGAGTAACGATTTAATCAGAAACAACCATTACGTTCCTATCTGGTATCAAAAAAACTTTTTGTTTTCAAAAAAAGGGTCCTTCCATTATCTAAATCTTTACCCTGACAAGATAGAATTGCCTGGTGGGGAAATCAGGTATAAAAAACAAATATGTTGGCCGTTTTCTCCTAAACAGTGTTTCTATCAAACTGATTTATACACGACTTCGTTTTTAGGTCGCCTCAACGACGAAATTGAACGGTACCTTTTTGGGAAAATAGACAGCGATGGATCAATAGCCATTAAAGCTTTAATAGACATGAATTATCGCTTGTTCCATGATTACTTTCTCAAGGTTTTTGAGTACATGGATATTCAAAAACTTAGGACACCCAAAGGACTTGTATGGTTAAGCCAAAAGTTTTCACTGATTACCCATAATCAGCTTTTGCTTGAGATGCAGAATATCCAAAGACTGCATTGTACATTATGGGCCGAAGCTGTGAAAGAAATTGTTTTGGCCAATAATTCCAAGATAAAGTTTATCGTGTCCGACCATCCAATAACAGTCTATAATACGGCTTGTCCGCCCGATTCAACTGAATGTAAATATCCAAACGACCCTAGGATTGAAATGCAGGGAACGCAAACGATTTTTCCTCTGGATTCCAATCGATGTTTGATTTTGACAAATTTGGATTATGCTAAAAACCCCAGTTTGCAGAACCTTAAAGAATTCAGACCAAATCCAAATCCTTTTCGAGACACACTGATCAGATATGATAACATCATTAATGAGAGAGAATTATCAGAAGAAGATGTTACGCATATCAATTGGATAATTAAGTCTCGCGCATCACAGTATTTAGCTGCCGAAGAAAAGGAGTGGCTATTCCCAGAAAAAAGGGTTCATTCCGATTGGGCCGAATGCGGTAAAGTGTTAATGCCTCCCAGTGATAAGCTTTATAAATTTGGAGGTGAGATATACGTTGGATATAAAGATGGTTCATCCGCATACTTTGATCAATATGGACGAAAAGAGCCAGAATCGAAATTTTTAAGGAAAAAGAAAAGAGTTGGAAAAATAGGACCAAATGCCCAGTGTCCATGCGGTAGCGGCAAAAAATATAAGAAATGTTGCAGAGATAAACCTGATGATGAACGGCCCGCCAGTGACGTTCTGAGTATTCGTGAACGAAATTTGTATTTTTTCGATATCGTTACAGGAATTTTGGAGGTGAATAGAAGCGGAGACTTAGACTGGAATGAGCTACGTAGAAATTTAACCAATGAAAAAATAGCAGAAATTTATAAGGCGGTAGCAGGTCTATGGCCTCCATCTACTGATTTATTTGCACTGCTCCCAAGACCAGACTCTAACGTTTTAAGGGCTTTGTTTACAGGCATAATCGATCCACGTGTTACGTATATGAACATAGTCTGTTTTTCCTTTTATGCAGATGAGATTTTAATCCAAAGTCCTTTTGCAAACCCAAACAATATGAGGAAAGAGTTTAGTCCTATAGAGAACCCTGGGCAATATAGGGAAGACACCATAAAAAACCTGTTTTTTTTGTTTCTAATAATTCCATGGATTGAAAATGGCCTGATTTATTTATACCCAGACCCGTGGAACTTTAATTACGCATTGATGAAGACCGTCATGGAGGCTGCTGAAAAAAGGAAAGATGCGATAACCTTCGATAAAAAATCATTTAAACAGATGGAAGAATTGTTCTTCGAAGACTATAAACGCACTATTTTTACAATGCCGGATGAAAACCTACGGGCCCTTATTCGCCATACATCTCAAGACCTCTCGGAGGAAGAGATATCCAAGCTAATCGATTATACTAAACGAATGAATGCCCAAGATCCGTTTGTGGATCTGAACCCTGGTAAGCCAGGAAAAGAATCAAGCCAGATGCTAATATCACACATAACTCCAAACATGGAAATGACAATGTTTCTGGCGCAAGCTACTGGTTCAATGATACTAACTGACAATAATTTCAGATGGTCAGAAATATGTTCATCAATCCCTTACTACTATGGCCTCAGCAAAAATCCCTGGGCCAAATTTGAAACCTTCGCATCTGATTATCCTGTTCAGTTTCCATTGATCGTTGAACAAATATCCCACATGCAGGAGCTAAAGAAATCAGAGTTTATGTCTGTAAAGATGGTGCTAAAGCGGTTGTGGAATTTCATTAATGCGGATCAGGCACCAAATAATGCTCAGATTGATCATTTGCAGGAGGAGTTTGATATCGCTCAAGCGGTAATGTCTAAATCAATAGAAAAATTGGTCCAAAAAGGTGAAAAGGTTACCGACACATCTCCTTACCCAAGGCCAATGAACATAGACGCAAAATTGAGCTGCAAAATATCACCGATCGGGCATATCAATAATTTGGTATATCGATTGTTGGTAAGCTATGCGGGACATGATAAGTACCTTAAATCGCTTCCTTTGTCTCTGTATGTCGAATATGGAAATAAGGAAAGAGCCTAACATCAGCTTTGAGTAGGATGCTCATTTTGCTGCGCTCCATTCGCACCTCTCAAGCTGGGCGTTATATGGCTCGAAAACAACACATGCTGGTGAAGAATGCCATCAGTATTATCAAAAATGGCAGGACTCAAGAATGATGCAAGGAGCAGAGGGTCTGGATCGGACAAATCCAAGTGTTTGAAATGCTAAGGTAATTTTACGCAAATGGTCCTGTTGCAGGGCAAATAGGCCTTCTAAGAAAACATCTTCCACTGTAAGAGATGTCCAGCGATGCCTTAGAAGGGCATTTTTGGGCCATGAAAATGGCGGTTTAAGGCTCCAAAAGACCTATTGTTGTAATGATAACAATTAGATATCAATAGGCTAGTGTCGTGTCTTATATCAAGTGTCTGATATAGAAGAAAATGAAGCATCACCTACGTTATTCCGGTGAAAGCCGGAATCCAGTATGTGCGGCTAATTCAGAGATTCTGGATTCCGAGTCAAGCCCGGAATGACGGCATCATTACGATGTAACAGATATGACAGAACACTAGCCTGGTCCGACCCAGCAGTCCGGCAAATTAGAAGTACCTAAATGATGGTTTATCAACCCTCAACCCTAGAGGAGGTATTATGCGCTATAAAATATTGTTCGGTTTTTTGGTGTTAGCTGTCTTTTCGGTGCCATTATTAAATTCGGCCCACGCCTGTACCGGCTTTTTCGTCGAGGCAGAGGATGGCGCGGTTGTGTACGCCCGCTCTCTGGAATTCGCCGTGCCCCTTGACTCCAAGCTGATGGTTATCCCCCGGGGCACAACATTCGAGGCTACCATGCCAGAGGGGGCCAAAGGCGCTAAGTGGACCAGCGTATACGGCATCCTGGGCATGAATTTCAAGGGATTGCCCCACATGGTGGACGCTGTCAACGAGAAAGGGTTGCAGTTCGGTCTCTATTATTTCTCCGGATTCGCCGACTACAAGGACTACGAGCCCATGCTCGGCACCAAAAGCATCGCCTCCTGGGAGATGGGCGCGTGGCTGCTGGGCCAGTTCGCCAGCGTGGAGGAGGTCCGCCGGCACATCGGGGAAGTGGATGTGGTCAAGGTCTTCAACAAGGAGTTGGACCAAGTCATCCCGGCCCACTACTTCCTAGTGGATGCCAGCGGGGACTCCATCGTTATCGAGCCCATAGACAAAACCCTGAAGGTCCATGAAAACCCGGTAGGTGCAATGACAAACGCACCTACCTTCGACTGGCACCTCACCAACCTGCGCAACTACATCAAGCTCTCTCCGGATAATGCCGAGCCCACCAGGCTCCGAGGCCATAAGATTGAGCCCTTGGGTGATGGCTCGGGCATGCTCGGCCTGCCCGGTGACATCACTCCGCCCTCACGGTTCGTACGCGTGGCCTATTATTCCAACGCTCTCGCACCCATGAAAACGGCCCAAGAAGCCCTGAACAAGGCAATGCGCCTGCATCAGACCTTCTATATTACCAAGGGCATGTCGAGGCAACTCACCCCGGACGGCTCAGTGTATAACGAGTTAACCGAATGGCAAATCTATTCAGACCTGAAAAACAAACGCCTGCATTTCTCCACCTATGGCAACCTGAACATCCGCATGGTGGAGATGACAAAGCTGGATTTCTCCCCCGGCCCCATTCGCACCATGGACATCAACCAGCCCCAGCTCTTCGAAGATTTGACCGGAAAATTGCAATGAGGTCTTGATCTGGGGCTTGTAAGGAATCGCAGTATCGAAAGCAGTTGAGGTGCAAACGGGGTCGGACCAAGCCAACTAGCTGATTTGATATCGAAATGACATTGAGGTCAGCCTGTATTTGGCTTTATATGCCCCATATTGATGGTGAAAAAGAGCTTTTAAAGAAAATGTCCCAACTATTTAAATAGGAGAGCCCAAATTGAGCAAAAGAAGAGCTGTATTTACACGGCTGTACATCGTAGTTTTTTTGTTAGCAATTGGACTAAATTCAACCGTTTCTCTTGCAGCGGAGACGACGCCAGGATTCAACTATAAGATTCCTGAATCCATCATGACACCCAACAAGGTGGAAACATCAATTGGCGCATTGGATTTTTATGACGGCTTGCCAAACGATGAAACTGCCGAAAAGGTTTTTGATTACCTGGATACAGCCCGAGGCGTGCAGGTATTTTTAAGCGCAATCCCTGCTGCATCAGTGGAAGCAATGTATCTTGGAAATCGCAAGATGGGTGTCAAGGCATCCGACTATGTACTCATCATGGACGACCTGATGGATTCTCCCGCATTATTTTTAACGGGTAATACCGACACGGTTTATGCGTCCGGGATCCTGGATTTGAAAAAAGACGGCCCAACCATCGTGGAAATCCCCCCGGGCAGTGGACCGGGTACCGTGAATGATGCCTTTTTCCGTTTTGTAACCGATATGGGGGGTGTTGGACCTGATAAAGGTAAAGGTGGTATTTATCTGATTCTTCCCCCGGATTACAAAGGCGATCTGAAGTACAAGGAAGGCAGTGAAACCGTAGAAATGAAAATTGGGGGTGTAAAGAAAAAAGTCTATGTTTCAAAATCAGCCAGCTATATCAACTGGCTGATCTTGCGTGGTTTTCTGGTTGATGGGAAACCGGATACTGCCTCAAAAATGTTTCGTGAAGGCTTGAAAATATATCCACTTTCAAAAGCAAACAATCCGCCTAAAATGCACTTTATCAATGGATCAGGCAAGTTTTTCAATACCATTCATGCCAATGATTACCACTTCTTCCCGGAATTGGATGCGGTGATACAGCGTGAACCGGTAGCACTTTTTGAGCCCGAATTACGTGGTTTAATGGCCAGCATTGGTCTGCAAAAAGGCAAAAGATTCGCACCTGATGCACGCATGAAAGCAATCCTGACCGATGCGATGAAGATTGGCAATGCAGCAGCACGGTCCATATATTTTAATACGAGCACACCAGAGGCCTTCAAGTGGGAAGGCAGTCAGTGGAAAACCGGATTTGTCGGTGGTGATAACAAATGGCTGATTGATGGTGGTAAAGGGGGTCGTAACCTTGATGCACGCACCTACTTCTTCTATATGGCAACGGTAAATACACCGGCAATGGCCGCGAAATTTATCGGGAAAGGCTCACAATATGCATTTGGCGATAGGGATAAGGATGGCAACTATTTGTATGGCAACAAAAACTACAACCTGAATATTCCTGCCAATGTACCCGCCAAGGATTTCTGGTCTGTCGTCGTTTATGATCCACAGACGCGCTCTCAGTTACAAACCGGTCAGAGATTCCCAAGTAAAAACAACAAAAAAGTAGGGCTTGTTGAAAATGCTGACGGCTCTGTAGACCTTTATTTCGGTCCGAAACCACCCAAGGGAAAGGAAGGTAACCGGATAGAAACCGTTCCAGGAAAGGGATGGTTTGTGTTGTTACGGTTATATGGGCCGCTCGATGCGTGGTTTGATAACCAATGGAGACCTGGTGAATTTGAGTTAGTGGAATAGGCTCAGCTAACAATCACATACGCTCGGGCAGCAAAAAGCGCCACTCGTTCCTCGCTCTGCTTTTTTCTGCCGGTGATGTGAAGCGTTCGGCAGGAAAAAAATGAGCAAGGTATTTCATATCACGAGCGGCGATATCGCAGGCGGAAGTTTGGCAAAGGCATGTCTCCCGGGGGAAGTGTTCGTCTGGCATGACATTCTCTATGATGGCCCACGGGAGCCAGGTTGGCCAAGTGAAAATACTCTCAGCGCTCGTGCGTTGTTTCTGGAGGAGTCTACCGCAGGCGGTTTGGATAGGGATCGCATACTGAAAACTTTACATGACCAATACCAAAGACTGGCGGAAGCAGCGTCTTATGAGCGTATCGTTCTGTGGTTCGATGCGTGTCTTTTTGATCAGTCCATGCTTTCCCATATTCTTACGTGCCTATCCTACAAAGGAATCCGGAAAGTGGAACTCCTTTGTGTCGACGCATTTCCCGGTATCCAACCATTCAACGGACTCGGTCAACTGCAGCCGGAACAGCTTTCACCCCTTTATGCCAACCGACGTCCCGTCACAGACGAGCAATTCAGGTTTGCCGCCGTCGTGGACAGGGCATTTGCAACTCAGAATGTCGCTCTGCTCATCGAATTGTCAGAAAAGACCGAGCCACCTTTGCCCTGGGTCCCAGCAGTGGTAACGCGATGGCTACAGGAGCATCCGGACCAGACAACCGGTTTGGGGCGACTCGAAAGTCTCGCACTTGCAGCTATTCGTGACGGTTGTGAAACACCAGGCAAGATTTTTGCGGCAGTGGCTGCCGCTGATACGCCACCGCAATTCTGGGGAGATACGACATTGTGGGCCAAGATCAATGGGCTTGCGGACCGTGTGCCACCGCTGGTGCAGATTGAAGGGCCTACAGACAGGTTGCCTCAATGGGAAAGTCGGGTGTCGCTAAAGGAATTCAAGATCAAAGCTTTGCCGAACCAATAGCTCCATCTGACCCCAAGGGCCTGGCGGCCCTGGGGCCAGGTGAGCATAATACTTAGGGTATCTAAAGGGGGGATGCTTAAATGCCGAAAACTCGAAAAATACTCAAAGTCCTCAAGAGCAGGCCAACGATTGAAGGGGCCGGCGTTCACCTGAAAAGGGTTTTTGGATTCAGCGAAGTGCCCCTGTTCGACCCTTTTCTGCTTCTTGATGATTTCCGCTCTGATAATCCGGACCACTTTCTAAAAGGTTTCCCTTGGCATCCTCATCGCGGGATCGAAACAATCACCTATGTTCTGAACGGGGACGTAGAGCACGGTGACAGTATGGGAAACACAGGAATTATAAGCTCGGGGGATGTACAGTGGATGACCGCCGGAAGTGGGATCATCCACCTGGAAATGCCCAAAGGTGACGAAAACGGAAGAATGTACGGATTTCAACTCTGGGCCAATCTTCCGTCCGGCGAAAAGATGATGAATCCGCGCTATCGAGATATAGCCAAAAAACAAATACCCGAGGTCAAACTTCCCAATGGTACGACCATCAAGGTCATTTCCGGTGAAGTATCCGGTATTAAAGGCCCTGTAGAGGATATTGTAATTGATCCGGAGTATATTGACGTTACGGTTCCTGCAAATTCAAAATTCAAACACCCCACGCAACAGGGCCATACGGTCTTTGCTTACATCATCGACGGTCAGGGATATTTCTGCAGAGAGAAAAATCCTTTCACCTACGAAGTGGGAGGGGAAAACTACTTTGACATTCAGCGCGACCCATTTGTCGACAATGGGACGATTGTTTTATTCGGCGACGGTGAGGAGATAATAGCCTTTACCGAGGAGCACAAACTTAGGTTTCTCCTGATTTCCGGCAAGCCCATTGGTGAACCTGTCGCCTGGCATGGTCCCATCGTTATGAATACACAAGAAGAATTACAAACCGCTTTTAAGGAGTATAAGCAAGGAACTTTTATCAAATATAAAGAATGAATTCGATTGCTGAAACCCGGCTCTTATCCTGGTCCACCTTAATTTTTCTGGTCCCCCCTCCCCCTTATTATAAGCGTGAATAGCCTCCAGCACGTGAGCCATTTTTGGTTCTTCCAACAATCCGGAATCTGCAAAAAACTTTGAACTGCCATAAAAAAATCTTGACAAGGTTGGCGGAATAATTTAACAGAACTAAAACGTTTTAATAAAACGTTTTAGTCGTCAGATCCTACTCACCCCAAAAGAGCAGAGACCGGTTGACCGTGGGTAAAGTGACCATCAAAGAAATTGCGCGGCTGAGCGGCGTTTCGCCTTCCACCGTGTCATTGGTACTCAACAACAAGCCTGGGATATCCAAGGAAACACGATACCGGGTGCTACGGGTTTCTGGTGAGCTGAATTACACCCCCAACCTGGTGGCCAGATCTCTGGTCAAGCGCCAATCCGACTCCATCGGCTTAATGATCACCAATACTAAAAACCCCATTTTCCCTGAGATCGGGGCTGGCGTTGAAGAGGTTCTGAACAAACACGGCTTCTCCCTCAATCTTATTTCCACCTTTGACGACCCGGAAATCGAGAGGAAAAAGATCGAGGATATGCGCGCCAGAGGCATCGACGGGCTCATAACATCCTGTGCTCTGATGAAAGATCCTCCTCTCAAGCAATTGGTTCAGGAAGGATTTCCCGTCATTTCAGTGCTACGCCGGGTTTATGACTGCCCCGAAATGGACTACGTAATCGTTGACAACCAGCGGGCGGGATACCTGGCGGTGGAACATCTGGTGCGTCTGGGACATGAACGAATCGCCATCATCAAGGGTCCCCAGAACACATCCACAGGCCTTGAGCGACTGCAGGGCGCCTTTGCTGCAATGGGCGACTACGGCATTGTGATGGACGAACAGCTGTTTTTCGAGGGTGACTACTTCAGGGAATGCGGTTATCTCGCTACCAACGCCTTTTTGAACCTGCCCCTGACCTTACGTCCCAGCGCCATTTTCTCCTGCAATGACGACATGGCCATGGGGGCCTTTGAGGCCCTTCTTGACGCGGGTTTGTCCATTCCGGAAGACATGGCCCTGGTAGGGCTAAACAATGTAGAAGCCACCTCGCTGCGTACCGTTGAACTGACCACCATCGATCAACACTCGCTCGAGATGGGCCGACTGGCGGCTCAGAGAATCATCAAGAAAATCAATCGCCAAGAAGGTTATGAAGAACCTTATCAGTTGGTTCTGGAGCCCAGTCTGGTGATTCGCCGCACCTGCGGGTTCAATCAGAAGGGCTATGTCCGCAAAACTGTAACGGTTTAGACACTCTTGAAATAAGGAGTCTCCCTATGTTAAAAGGAAAAATCATCGATCTTTCGCAAGAAATTTACACCGGCATGCCCGTCTATCCGGGTCACCTCAAGACCGTGGTGTGGACCCACATGTCCCACGATGAATGCGCCCGCCAGCTGGGCACCGGCTTCTCCTATGAAACCCGGGGCATTCTGCTGTGTGACCATGGGCCCACCCACATCGACTCGGTCAGCCATCTCTCCCGGGAGCCCGACGCTGAATCCATTGATCAGCTGGCCCTGGAAAAATGCATCACAGAGGGTGTGTGCATCGACGTCAGCGATATTGAACGTAAGACCCAGTTCGGCCGAGCCAAGATCGAAAGCGAGCTCGAAAAATACGAACAGGATATCCTGCCGGGTGACACGGTACTGTTCTTCACCGCTCACTATGACCGTTACTACGGTGAGCCCGAATACATGACCGACTACCCGGGACTGGATCGCGAGGCCACCGAGTGGATCATCGACAAGGGAGCGGTGAACTTTGGCGTCGATTCTCCCAGCCCGGACATGTGGTACGACAAGAGTTATCCCTGCCACAGTGTTTGTGGCGAAAGGGGCGTAACCCATGTGGAAAACCTGTGCAACCTGGATAAGCTTGTGGGCAGGCGCTTCACCTTCATAGCGCTGCCGCTTAAAATCCGGGACGGTACCGGCTCGCCCCTGCGGGCGGTGGCCATTTTGCAAGAGGGCTGAGCTTTCTTCCATTCAACTTTCCGCAGTCAAAACAGCGGACCCAGTAAACGACAGAGGTGAAAGAAAACAATGGCTGTATATTTAAAAGAAGCAAAAGAAAGGCAGGCCGAGGACCTCAGCGCCGTTCGCGATACCGTGGCCGAAATGATTGCCAGGGTCCTGAGCGAAGGCGAAGACGCGGTGCGCTTTTATTCGGAAAAATTCGATAATTGGTCTCCGGATAGTTTTAAGATATCCAATGATGAAATAGCCGCAGCAAAGGGAAAGCTGTCCGCCTCCATGGTGGAGGACATCGATTTCTGTCAGGCGCAGATCAAAAATTTTGCGACCGCTCAGATGGAGACCCTCAAGAATTTTGAAGTGGAATCCTTGCCGGGAGTTTATCTGGGCCAGAAAATCATCCCGATGGCTTCCAACGGCTCCTACGTGCCCGGCGGGCGCTACCCCATGCTGGCTTCGGCCCACATGACGGTTATTACCCCCAAAGTGGCCGGCGTCAAAAGGGTGGTGGCCTGCACCCCGCCGATGAAAGACGTGGGCATTTATCCGGCCACCCTCTACTCCATGGCCGCTGGCGGGGCGGATGAAATCTACTGCATGGGCGGTGTTCATGCTCTGGCCGCCATGGCTTACGGCATGGAGGGTCTGGTTCCGGTGGACATGGTCGTGGGCGCGGGCAACAAGTTCGTGGCGGAAGCCAAGCGGCAGCTCTTTGGCGATGTGGGAATCGATCTTCTGGCCGGCCCCACTGAGATTCTGGTCATCGCCGATGATGCCGCCGACCCTTGGATTGTTGCCGCTGACATCCTGGGCCAGGCCGAGCATGACCCCAACGCCCGCCAGAGCCTGGTGGTGTTTTCCCGCTCTATGGCTGAAAAATGCCTGGCCGAATTGGAGAAGCAACTCGCGGTACTTCCAACCCGGGATGTGGCCGAGGTGGCCTGGCGTGACAACGGCGAAATCGTCATTGTTGACAGCCGTGACGAGGCGATTGCCTACAGCGACAACTGGGCCCCGGAGCACCTGGAGGTGCAGACCGAGGACTGGCGTTACTACCTGGACAACTGCACCAACTACGGCTCCATGTTCTGCGGAGAAGAGACCACGGTGGCCTATGGGGACAAGACCATCGGCACCAACCATGTTCTGCCCACCATGGGGGCCGCTCGCTATACCGGCGGCTTGTCGGTGGGTAAATTCGTCAAGACCGTCACCTACCAGTACGCTGACAAGGCCGGATCACTCAAGATCGCCCAGGTGTGCGAGCGATCATGTAACTACGAGAACATGCTGGCCCATGGTCTAAGCTGCAAGGTGCGGGTGGAGAAATACGGAAAATGAGCACTACAGGATTTGACTTAAAAGGCAAACGCGCCCTGATCTGCGGGGCAAGTGGTGGAATCGGCCAGGCCTGCGCCCGATTGCTGGCCCAGACAGGCGCCCGGCTTTTTATCTCCGGGACCCAGGACGCAAAGCTGGGCCCATTGAGTGCAGAGCTGTCCGGCCTGGGCGCCCAATGCGCCCCCCTGGCCATGAACCTTACCGAGGAGGGTGAGCCCGAGCGACTTGTGGCCGCAGCCGAAGCTGAAATGGGAGGGCTGGACATTCTGGTCAATGCCATGGGCATCAACCGGCCCCAACCCGCTCTGGAAGTGACGGGTGAGAACTGGGACGCGGTCCTGGACATCAATCTGCGCTCTTTGTTCTTTGCCTGCCAGGCTGCGGGGCGCCGCATGGTGGCCCAGGGTTATGGGCGCATCGTCAACATCTCGTCCCAGACGGGCACGGTGGCCATCCCTTTGAGGGCGGCCTATTGTGCCAGCAAAGCCGGCGTGGACCAGTTGACCAAGGAACTGGCGCTTGAGTGGGCCCCCAAGGGAGTGACCGTTAACGCGGTAGCGCCCACCTTTGTTGAAACGCCTTTTGTGGTAGAGATGTTTAAGGACCCGGATTTTAAGAAATTCGTTCTGGATTCCATTCCGGTGGGCCGTATGGCCACTCCGGAGGAGATAGCGCACGCGGTGCTGTACCTGGCCTCGGATCAGGCGGCAATCGTTACCGGCCATGTGTTGCTGGTGGACGGTGGTTGGACCATCAAGTAGGCGGTACCGCTGTCAGCGCATATATCCCTTCTGGTGGAAGCCGCAGGACTTTCGAAGTACCAGTTTGGGCTCCATAATGACTTGGTTCACCATATGGGAGCCCTCCCCTTCAATTTTGTTTATCAGCGTTTCCGTCCCTGTGGTGCCCATTTGGTGGATATTTTGGGTGATCGTAGTGAGATCCACACCCATCAGAGATGTCATTTGGATATTGTCCACCCCTATCAATGAAATATCTTCCGGAATCCGCAGTTTTTCGCTCAGAATCGCCTCACGAACGCCAATGGCCATATTGTCGTCTTGGGCAAAAAAAGCGGTTGGGTGGTTTTTGTTTGCGATGAGTTTTTTTGTGGCTTTGTAGGCATGTTGTCGCACGTAGCTGCACTCCACCACCAATTTGGGATCTTCATGCAGGCCAAAATCCTTAATAGCTTTCATGGAGCCTTTGGTTCTCAAGAATGCGGTCGACACGTTCAAAGCCCCGGCAATAATGGCAATTCGGACATGCCCCAACCGGTAAAAATGCTCCATGCCTTTATACCCGCAGGAGAAGTTTTCCAGCACAACGTAATCCATTTTGTTTATGAGCGTTGGATCCAAAGAGAGCCGGTTTACCAAAACAAATGGAAAGCGATCTTCTATGAGCGGTATAATATTTGGATCATCGATAGTTGCCGTAGAAATAATGACACCGTCAACACCTCTGGCCCGCAGATTATCAATGCAGCCTTTTTCCTTTTCCTGATTGCCCCCCGTGTTGTAAATCAGGACGTTATAACCCAGTTCGGCAGCCCTCTCTTCTATTCCCAGCGCCAATTCCGCATAGAACGGGTCCGCAATATTTTCAATGACCAGGGCGATCGTATTACTTCGTTTACCGATCAGGGTTTTTGCCACATAACTGGGATGGTATTTGAGCTTTTCCGCTATCTTAAGAACTCTTTCCCTTGTTTTTGCACTCACACCAGGGCGATTATTGAGGGCCATAGAGACAGCCGTTGTCGATATTTTGGCCATCCGGGCGATGTCTTTAATGGTTGCTTTGCGCTTCATGGGGAAGTCGTATCACCCTCTCAAATAAACCCGTATGTTTCCGAAATTAAATGTTTAATGCGTCCAAGTCTGCACCCTAAGAATCCCCGCAAAAAAAGATCTGCCGCCCTGTTTGTATTGCGCCTATACAAGGGGCACCGCTCTCTGTGTTCCTCGGCACGTTAGGTATGGGCTCAGGACGGTACTGAAGGCTCCCGGTGGGACTGGATAGCGGGTTATTTGCAGATGCTCGTCAGACCGTCCTCCATAATGGCCAGACCTTTTTCCAATTGATCGTCCGTGATCACAAACGGGATCAAGGTCCGGATGATATTGCCAAAGGTGCCGCAACTGAGAATGATCAGTCCGTTTTCATGGCAGTAGTTTACCAATTGCCCGGCTTCTTCCGCAGCAGGTTCACCTTTGGGCCCCTTTACGAGGGCAAGCCCGAGCATGGCGCCGAGGCCCCTGATTTCACCGGCCAGATCAAATTTCTTCTGCCATTTCTCAAAACGATCACGCAGCTTTTTTCCCAAGGCTATGGATTTATCCAGCATCTTCTCTGATTCAAAAACCTCCATAAAGGCAAGGGCTGCAGCACAGGCCACGGGGTTCCCCCCGTAAGTTCCACCGAGCCCCCAGGGATGCACGCAATCCATAATTTTGGCCTTACCCACCACCGCGGACAGCGGCATGCCCGCAGCCAGGCTTTTGCCCACCGTCATGATATCCGGCTCGACGCCCCAGTGCTCAATGGCAAACATCTTGCCGGTGCGGCCCAAACCGCTCTGGATTTCATCTGCCACAAATAGAATCCCGTTATCGTGACATATCTTCACCAGCTCTTGAAAATAGTCCGGGGGCGGGGCAATAAACCCCCCTTCCCCTTGAACCGGTTCAGCCACCACCGCAGCGACCGCTTCAGGGTTCACGTACTTCACAAAGAAGTCATGCAATTTTTCAGGACCGGCAACATCACCGAAGGGCATGCGATATATTTCCGGCGCAAAGGGACCGAACCCAAATTTATAAGGCTTCATTTTACTGGTCATGCTCATGGTGAGCAGCGTTCGGCCGTGGTAACCATTCTCAAAAACGATTATTGCCGGCCGCTTGGTGTAGTACCGGGCGATCTTTACGGCGTTCTCCACAGCTTCGGCGCCACTGCTAAACAAAACGACCTTTTTCAGGAACTCTCCGGGGGTGATTTGGCATAACTTCTCCGCAAGCGCGATCGCGGGCGGATACTGGTTAATCATTATGCAGCAATGGGTCATTTTTTCAGCTTGGCTTTTAATGGCAGCCACAATTTTGGGGTGGCTGTGCCCGACACTCATGGCACCGATGCCACCTGCGAAATCGATGTATTCCCGTCCCTCTACATCACGTAGAATGGCGCCCTGGCCCGATTCGATAAATTTCGTCGAAACACAGCCTAAACCACTGGAAAAATACTGAGAACGAAGTTCGCCAAGTTGCGAATTCGATAGAACTTTCATCATCTTATCCCCCTTTCATGACGCGGGTTTTCATGCCTCCTGGAAATGAACATAACCACGCACAGAGACTGATTTTTAAAATACAGACTAGTCATTATGGTCATCTTAATTATGTGATTCTTAAAAAACTAAACATCATTTCTTAATTCCTGTCAAGAAATAAATGGACATTTTCATATTTTTTTCTTAATCGATTCAGTTAGCTTCACATTAAATCGAAGACAATGACGCTAACAATAAAACTGCATAGAAGCGGGATGGATCAATGGATCTATTTAATTATAACATAAAGTCGAACACTTAATTCACTTATCATGCCTGAGTTCAAGCGGTGGCAATATCAATCCTTTTAAGGAAGCACGGTGCCCCAATTTTTTTCTTGACAACCATAAATCGTGAAGATTAAACTTTAACGTAAAAGTCATTGATGTTGGGAGACGGGTTCAAACCTGGCCCGGAATTACCAGCCGTCTTTAGGGAGGAGCCACCATGTACGGATTTTATGGCAGGATACTTCGAATTGATCTGTCAGAAAAAAGTTATGAAATCAAGGAAGTGGAAGAAAGGATTTACCATCGGTATCTAGGGGGGAAGGGGCTCGCCTCTCATCTTCTTTTCGAACTCAACCCAACCGGTGTGGACCCTTTGCACCCCGACAATTGCCTGATCTTTGCCGGCGGACCGGTGACGGACAGCAAGATCTGGGGATCTTGCCGTTACGGTGTCTTCACGAAATCACCGCAAACAGGGTTTTACTCGGAATCATACTCGGGCGGCAAAGTTCCCGAGGCGATTGATGCCACAGGTTATGATGCCATTGTGCTGCATGGGAAGAGCAGCGAACCGGTGGTCGTTGATATCCGTCCTGATGACGTTTTTTTCCATGAAGCGGGTGACTTATGGGGAAAAGAAACATATGAAACGGAAAAAGAGGCTGTAAAGCGTTTCTGTCAAAAGGAGAAGGGATATCACAGGGTCGGCGCTGTGGTTATTGGGCCCGCCGCCGAAAACCTGATTCGTTTCGGCGTCATCAAGAACGATCTATGGCGAAGTGCGGGTCGGACCGGCGTTGGCACGGTATTGGGGGCAAAAAAGGTCAAAGCCGTTGTTTTTCAAGGTGACCGCAAGCGTTCGCTTGCTGACGAAGGCGCCGTGGGAAATCTTGTGAAGAGATTTGCCGCCATATCAAAGGAGAACCCCGGGGTGAACGCCTACAAGACCATGGGCACCTCCCAGTTGGTCAAGGTCCTGAACGGTGCCAATGCCTTTCCGACGCGCTATTGGTCAGAGGGAAAATACGAAAAATGGGAAAGTATCAGTTCGGATGCGCTCCATTCGCGTTGCCATGTGACCCCGAACGCCTGTTTGCGGTGTTTTATGGCATGCGGCCGGATGACGACCGTCAAAGAGGGGCGCCATGCGGGACTCAAGCTCGAAGGGCCTGAGTATGAAACGATTTATGCCTTCGGCGGCTTGTGTGAAATAGACAGCATTGAGGAGATTATCTATCTCAATGATATCTGTGATCGCCTGGGCATGGATACCATTACGGCAGGCAACCTGTGCGCATTCACTATCGAAGCCTCAAAGCGAGGGAAAATCGACTATGCCATCGATTATGGGGAAGTGGACACAATAGCGGGCCTGCTGGGTCAGATTGCACAAAGAGAGGGCATCGGCGATGTTCTTGCTGAGGGCATAAGACATGCCGCCAAGGAATGGGACCTTGAAGATATTGCGGTCCACGTCAAAGGGATGGAGCCAGCCGGGTATGACCCCCGGGTGCTCAAGGGAATGGGTCTGGCCTACGCCACATCCGACCGGGGAGCATGCCACCTGAGGGCAACCTTTTATAAGCCGGAACTGACGGGAATGATCGCCCCGGATCAAATTGAGGGGAAGGCCGAGCTCTTTATAGACTTTGAAGATCGGCTGACGATTTTCGATACCTTCATTTTCTGTCGCTTTTACCGGGACCTTTACACGTGGGACGTGTTGAGCGAAATCCTGCAAGGGGTCACCGGAATCCAAAACAATAAAGATGACCTGCGCAAACGAGCGGCTGACATATCCACGCTCATCCGACGGTTTAACTTGCGGGAGGGACTGACTCCGGAAGATGACTGGCTCCCTAAGAAACTTTTTCAGAAGATGGAAAAGACAGGCCACGTGATTAGTGACGAAGAACTGGAATATATGCGAAAAGACTACTATCGGCTACGCGGCTGGAACCAATTGGGAATCCCCGACTAAGCTTTCGAACCCATAGAAACATCTGAGAGAACAGACATGGCAATGGATAAACAGGACGGCCATCTCCCCGATTACGCCCTTGTGGAGCGCCAGGAGATGATTCGGGGTCTCGGTTACGGCGATGAAGCCATCGGGCGTTTGCAGATCGGTGTTGTCAGCAGTTGGGGAGAGGTGAACCCGGCGTCAATCCATCTGGACCGGGTATGTGCAGCCGTGAAGGCCGGCATATGGGCAGCCGGAGGTACACCACGTGAGTTCGTCATCAGTTCCATCTGCACGAGTATGGCGGGAAACGACAACTACCACCTTCCCCACAGGGACCTGGTGGCTGGTTATATCGAGACCGTAGCAAAAACGAATCTATTTGACGGAATGGTATTCGTGCCGGTTTGTGATGATGTTATTCCCGGACACCTCATGGCCGCCGCAAGGCTGGATCTCCCCTCCGTGGTCGTCACCGGTGGATATATGAACCTTAATCGTCACAAGGGTAAAGTGCTGGACCCGCTTGCCGTGGCGCCCGAATATCATAGAAAATTCAAAGAAGGGATTATCGATGATTACGAATTCGCCCAAATAAAGGACAGGGGTTGCCCGGGTACCGGCGCCTGTCCGGTTATGGGAACGGCCAACACCATGGCCGCCATGGTGGAGGCCTTGGGAATGACGCTGCCCGGAAACACCAGCACACCGGGATCTGATTCCAGATTGACGCGAATCGCCTTTAACGCCGGTCAACAAGTGGTTCGACTCCTCCATAACGACATAAAGCCTTCTCATATCATGACCTTTGACGCATTCAAGAACGCCATTCGCGTTCTTATGGCGATCGCCGGCTCAACCAACGCCGTATTGCATCTGCAGGCCGTTGCATCCGAATTGGAACTCGATATTCAACCGGAAATATTCAATCTGATGAGTGAAGAAACACCGTTTATCTGCGACATTGCACCATCCGGTTCCGGCAAAAATCTCATGAGAGACCTTGATGAAGCCGGCGGACTCCAGTCCGTATTAAAAGAACTTGAACCGTTGCTTGCCGGGTATGTAAAGACCGTAACAGGGCAGAGCCTCTCGGATAATTTGAAATCAGTCCCGGTGGGTGATCGCAGGATCATCTACCCCCTCGATAAGCCCCTGGCAAAGGAGGGCGGGCTCATCTTTCTAAAAGGCACCCTGGCACCAAAGGGCGCGCTCATAAAGAAATCAGCGGTGCCCATGGAAATGGTCGCCCACAAGGGACCTGCAAGGATTTTTTCCAGTGAGGAGGCCGCGTGCGAAGCGCTAATCGAGGATCGGATCGCCCCGGGCGAGGTGGTGATTGTAAGATATGTGGGGCCCAAAGGAGATCCGGGGATGCGATTGCTGCAAAGATTCCTGTGGATTCTGTCTTCAAAGGGAATGCAGGACAAAGTCGCATTTGTCACGGATGGTCGCTTTTCCGGAACGAACAAGGGTTGCGCGGTGGCGCATGTTACGCCGGAAGCTGCTGCAGGGGGGCCTCTGGCTGTCGTCCAGAACGGCGATACGGTTGAAATCAACATCCCCGGCAAAGAGTTGAACATATTAATATCGACAGAGGAACTTTCCGCAAGACTCTCAGCGTGGTCCCCGCCCGAAAAGACGGTCCGGAAAGGCTACCTTGCCATATATTCAAAGATGGCAAGGTCGGCAGAAGAAGGTGCCGCCCTGAACTATAAGTAGTTGGGAAATTACGGCTATATGGGGTCTGCTGTTTGTAAGATCAGTAGAGAAGCGGTACAAACGGGGTTTGCCAGGGCAGCGGCATGCCTGCTTTCAAATAAAGATGAGATAATTAGAAGGTCGCTGAAGCCAAATGCAGCTTCGGCCGTAAGGAGGCAACATGGGCAAGGAAATCGATTTGAACTGTGACGGGGGAGAGAGCTTCGGCATTTACACCCTGGGAAACGATGAGGCTATGATGGCGCAGGTGACCTCCATTAGCATCGGATGCGGGTTCCATGGGGGTGATCCCCATGTGATGCGAAAGACGGTCGCTTTGGCCAAGGCCCATGGTGTGGCGGTAGGTGCACATCCCGGGTTTCCGGATCCCATTGGGTTCGGCAGACGAAAAATGGAGGTTACGCCGGAAGAAGGAAAAGATTATATTTTGTATCAGGTAGGCGCTCTCAAGGCGTTCTGCGAAGCATATGATGTGCCTTTGCAGCATGTGAAACCCCATGGACAGCTCTATAACATGGCGTGGACGGACGAAGATCTGGCCAGAAGCATTCTTGAAGCCATTCAGACCATTAAGCCCGAACCCGTATTCCTAGCCCTTCATAATACGATGCCATATGAACTCGCTGAATCCATGGGAATCCGGGTAGCGGGGGAGTTCTATGCGGACTTGGACTATGCCCCGGATGGAACCACCTTCATCAAGAAGACACATGGAGAAATTGATATTGGGGCGACGGTGGACAAGGCGGTCAAGATGGTGCTCGAAGAAAAAGTGGTGGCCTCAAATGGTGAGGAAATTGAAGTACGGGGCAGGAGTATGTGCTTTCACGGGGATAACCCGAAAGGCCCCGAGATTGTTCAAAAGGTAAAAGAAACACTTATACAGAAGGGGATAAAGATCGTTCCTCTCGGACAGCAGTTTAGATCATAAGTTTTTCAGAACGTTTTTCGATTTTTCGAGAAAGGAATGCTTCCATGATTTATGAGTCGATACGGTATCTTAATTCGGGAGACCAGTTTCTCACCATTGAAATTGGTGATGAAATGAGCCTTAAAGCGAATTTTAAGGTCATCGGGATTGACAAGGCCATCAAACAAGCCGGGATCACGGGTGTCATCGAGACGCTGCCGGGTTGGCGATCGATGCTGTTGCACTACGATTCACTGAAGATCCGTACCCATGATCTGATCTCAGAGATCAAGAAAGCGTTAGAGCAGTTTCCCGAAGTTACAGAGGTTCCTTCCAGACTAATTGAGTTGCCTGTCAAGTATAAGGGGAGATGGGGTCCTGATATGGGGTTCATTGCGGAGCAGCATGGGCTCACTGAGGACGAGGTGGTGAGAATCCACTCCGAAACGCTTCATTGGGTAGGAATGGTGGGATTTACCCCGGGCTCCCCGCAGCTCATGCAACTTGATCCGGCTCAGCTGCTCTCCGTTCCCAAATATAAATCCCCGAGACTCTATACCCCCCAGGGTACGATCGCATTGGGGGGAAGTCTTACGGCCATCTATCCTGTTGTGAGCCCGGGCGGATACCAGATGATGGGTTTATGTCCTGTCCCGGTCTATGATCGATTTCAAACCCTTGAAGCATTTGAGGATTCCCCTGTGCTGTTGAGGATTGGGGACAGAATCAGATTTACTCCGGTGGATATGGAGGAATTTGATTACATACGTCAGCAGATTTGGGAGTGCAGCTATAGGTTCAAGATTGAGGAAGGAACGTATTCCTTATAGGAGGGCTTCAGTGGGAGTAGAGATTTTCGAGATTATCCAACCAGGCATATTTACTACCGTTCAGGATCTTGGGAGAAAGGGGTATCTGGCGAGCGGCATTCCCCCATCCGGAGCAATGGACCGGTTTTCCCTGAAAATGGGCAATCTATTACTGAAGAATTCTTTAGGGGAGGCGGGTATCGAAATGACCGCCGCAGGACTAACGATTAGGGTTCTTCAGGATACCGTCATCGCTTTTACGGGCGGCATCTTTGATATCAAAAGGAATGGAAAACCGATCCCGCAGTGGGAGACTGTTGCTGTCCAAAAAGGAGATATTCTCGCAGCCGGGAGGGCAAAAAACGGCTGGAGAGGGTATCTGTGTGTGGCAGGCGGTATCGATGTGCCCGTAATACTTGGGTCTAAATCAACCTACACAATGGGGGCCCTTGGGGGATTTCGAGGCAGGACCATCAAGAAGGGAGATATTATCCTGTCGGGGCCATCTCCGGAAGCTTCGGGTTTGCTCCAGGGCAGGAGGGCGAAAAAGGATATCCTGCCCGAACTGGATGATGCAAAAGTGCTGAGGGTTGTCATGGGACCTCAGGATGACTATGTTGCTCAAGAAAGCATTGAAACCTTCTTGTCTGCCCCCTATAAGGTTTCGCCCAAGGCAAACAGGGTGGGTTACCGCTTTGAAGGTCCGCAGTTGAAATTTAAGGAGTTGGAGAAAGCGAAAGATGCCGGGTCGGATCCATCCAATATAGTGGATGACGGAAATGCTATAGGCGCCATACAGATACCCGGCGGCGTAGAGCCCATCTGCTTAGCTGTGGACGGGGTCTCTATGGGGGGGTATGTCAAAATCGCCTGCCTGATTGCGGCGGATATGGACAGGATGGCACAATTAAGGATTGGGGATACTATGAAATTTGAGAGCGTGACCGTTGATGAGGCCCGGACCATTCTAAAACAAGCAGAGGAGAGGGTTTCTGAAGAGAATATTGAGGAGATCTATTAGGCGGGTGCATTATCCCTCATGCGATTGCCAGCATGAAACACAGGCTGTTATATGAATGAAGCAATTCCCAATAAATATCCTTTCACCTTTCCGGTGAGAGTTCGCTTTGCAGATACGGATCTGCAAGGGCATGTATTTTTTGGCAATTATTTCACTTACTGCGATGAAGGTTTCATGGCCTATTTGGACGAGGTCGGTTATAGCTGGGAGAAGCTTGGGACTATGGGTCTGGAGCTGTATTACGTGGAGAGCAAATGTCAATTCAAAGGAAGGGCTTTTTTCGCGGATACGTTGAATGTGAATACGCGCATTGCGGAGCTTGGCAGAAGCGCCATGACTGCCGAAATGATGATATCCAGGAATAAAAGCAATGAAGTCGTTGCCATAGGTCGCATTACGGCTGTCATGGTCTCAACGAAAACGGGCAAATCCACACCAATTCCCGCTGAATTTCGGGCAGCGATAAAGCAGGCATAAAAGCGTATAAATGACGGTATAGAAAGCCTCGTCCATTGGTTTGAGACGGCTAAACCGGTGAGACGCAGGGACCGGTGAGACGTAGGGATTGTTGAAGGCAATTATCATTAAGCCTAATGGAGATACCATGATTATCTTTGTGTAAGGCGGCACGAGTGGTAAAAGGGATTTTTATCCAGAACTTCTTGGAAAACCAGACGCTTTGTTATTTTTAGGGAGGAAAGGCATATGAGGCTGAAGGAAAAAGTAGCGATCGTAACCGGCGCCGGTTCCGGAATAGGAGCTGAAACCGCGCTGGAGTTCGGACGGGAAGGCGCAAAAGTATGCTGTGCGGGTCGAAGTCTGGATGGAGTAAAGGCCACTGCCGAGAAGATCAATAATGAGGCCGGGGCAGACACCGCAATGGCAGTGAAAGTAGATGTGACGCAGGCTACCGAGGTGGAGTCGGCGGTTCAACAGGTACACCAACAATGGGGAAAGATCGATATCCTGGCCAACATTGCAGGCATCCTTTACATGAAGGATTTTCTGGATCACACCGAGGAAATCTGGGACGACACCATGGCGGTCAATGTCAAAGGTCATTTCCTTTGCGCGAAAGCAGTTGTACCACACATGATGAAGCAAAAAAACGGCAGAATTATCAATGTCGGTTCGATCTTTGGACATAATGGGGTATCCGGTTGTCTGGCATATGGGGTGTCTAAGATGGCCATCCACGGTTTTACGCGAATGCTTGCGGTGGAATTGGCGCCACATAACATCAAGGTTAACGCGGTTGCTCCCGGGAACATTGTCACCCCCATCAACATCCCGCTGTATGAATCCATGTCGCCAACAGGCGATGTGGAGGAAGGAAAGCGAATTCTTGCTGAAAAGCTCTATCCGATCGGAAGACTTGGGGATGTATTCGATATTGCGCGGGGCATTGTTTATTTAGCATCCGACGAGTCTGATTTTGTCACTGGGCATATCCTGTTTATAGATGGCGGATATTCTGCTCCATAATAACCCGTTCACGGGTTCAACGGTCCAAGGTTCAGCGGTTGAGAATTTCCTGCAAATCTCAACCTGTACGGAAGAAGGAGAAAGAAATGGAGTATATCGTTAAACCCATATGTTTGGGGAAAATCGAGGCAGACCAATCAGGGTTTACGTACATGGCCTTTCCCGGAGTACCCCTTGTTTTAGATGTTGCCTACTTTCTTCTTAAAGGGGCACAGAAGAACATACTTGTTGATACGGGCTCGTGGGCAGATTTGATGGCCAATTATTGGCCAGGCAAAGGTGAAGATTTTCAAACTTTTGAAGCGTCGTTAGAGAAAGAAGGCCTGACGCCTGATGATATTGATATCATTATCACTACGCATTTGCACCACGATCACGTGGGAAATCATTTTAAATGCAAAAATGCCGAGGTCTATGTCCAAGTGGAAGAATGGGCCTTTGCTCGTGCCCCTCACCCCTTGCAGGCACAATATTACCCGAAAGACATCATGGATCAGGTCGGGAATATGAAGTTGCGCTTGATCAAAGGTGACTATGAACTTTTCCCCGGTATCAGGATCCTTCATACCCCGGGCCATACGCCAGGGACGCAATCTGTGTGTATTGATACCAAAGAGGGGAAAACAGTAATAGTGGGCCAGTGTACCGTTTACCAGACATTTGAAAAGCCGGCCGAGGTGCTTCCTGCAGGACACCCATTCGCACAATGGGAAGTGTTTACGCAAGCCATTGCCACTGATATAAATCAAGCATATTGGAGTTGTGTTCAGGTAAAAAGGATGGCAGATGTCTTGCTTCCTTGCCATGGTCCGGGCTTTGATGAAAAAACAAGGACGTATTTGCCAGCTTCAATGAGGAGATGACACTAAACTATATGTCGCAAGAGTGTTAGCAAAGGGGATGCCGGTCTATCCTGGTCTAGATTCGGGAGGCAGTTCATCATTAGATTTGGATCCGAGTTCTTGACAATGTTTAAGGGGTTCTGGTGCCAGTGAACCGCCATATCCTTACAGCATTTATGGGCAGCATAGGCATGGGAATGGCCCTTTTAAATTTGGCGCCCATCCTTCCCTTGCTTCAAGAGTCGTACTCGGTAAGCAACGCCCGTATGGGGATTCTGGTCACCGCCCTCATCCTCTCCCACAGTTTTGTGCAAGTGCCGGCCGGTGTAGTTGTGGACCAGATTGGCGTTAGGTGGAGCTTCACCCTCGCCCTACTGCTCGGCTTTTTAGGAAATGTGTTGTGCATCTTTAACCCGGCATATGGCTTTATCTTGACCATGCGCATATTGACCGGATTAGGTACGGGGCTCCTCTTTGTAGCAGGCATCAAATACGCTACAGTCCATACCCGGCCCTCGCGCCAGGTGCTTGTTCAGTCCGTTTTTGGATGTCTCATCAATACAGGTAGTGCCATTGCATTTCTCACCAGCCCCATTTTGATTGTCTATAGTTGGAAACTTATATATCTGTTCACTAGTTCTTTTTTTCTGCTCCCTATGCTTGCGGTGCTCTTTTGGGGGGATGACCCACTGGACGACCAAGGCACGGCGCCTCAGCCCTTGCGGAGCGTTTTAACGGTCGGCCCCTTATGGGCGCTGGGGTTAAGCCATGCCATATTTTTTGGCGGCATGATAACTATTGGCACCTGGATTTCCTCTTATTTTCTTACGTCTATGGGTGCTGTGTTTTGGCTCCATTTAGGTGGTTTGTTCGGCGCCCTGATCATTGGAATTAGTGCTTTAGGCAGATTTTTAGGCGGCGTGGTCACGGTGTGGATCAAACCAAGGCACATTATCCAAAGTGCCCTGTTTGTATTGGCCATTTGCTATGCACTGCTCGGGCCGAGCAAGGAACTCGGCTTGGTGTTAACCCTTTTCGGCGTAGCCGCTCTCATGAATTCGATTACCTTCGGCTCAGTGTTCTCTCTGGCATATCAAATCATGCCTCCTCAATCCGCAGGAACGGCCATCGGACTGGTCAACTTTATTGCCAGCATGGGGGCCCTTATATTCCCAATTGTGTTTGGATATCTCATAGATATAACAGAGGCCTTTAAGTATCCCTTTCTTTTTCTGGCTGTGCTGGCCGTCTTGGCGCTGCCGCCCGCCTTTTCTTTACGAAAACATGCGCCGCAGGCTTTGGGCGATTCCTGGATTGAGAATTAGGGAATGTACTTAGAGAGCCAGTGAATCCGGGCTGATTCCTCCATCAACTCCGGGGCGTCAACAGAAATCCTGCCCTGATATGGCGATGGAGGGCTCGGAGATCAAGATATTTCATGATTCCTATTTCATGAAATATCTTGACACTCCCTTTTGCCCCGTGTTAAACGAAAATCTTCCAGCTATCTCAAAATGAGCGGTTGCCCTGATGATTGAGGCAGAATCCAAAACTTATAGTTTGGTGAGGACTAATCTTAACAGCCAGATTTATCAAATCCTCAAGGAAATGATCGCTGATCAGCGGTTCAATCCCGACAGCTATATTAATGTGGAAAAACTGACCCGCGAGCTGGGTGTGAGTCGCACCCCTATCTGGGAAGCCATTCGAAGGCTTGAACAGGAGGGCATCGTTGTTCACACCCCCCATAAAGGCGTGAAGGTTCGAGAGTTGACCCGGGATATGGCCTTGAAGCTCTATGTGGTGCGGGAGGCCCTGGAGACCCTGTCCGCTCGTCTCGGGGCTGGCAGGGCTACGCCAGACACTGTCGCCAGGATGGAGTCCTGTCTGGCCGGGCAGGCACTCATCGTGGAGGAGGCGGACGTGGTCGCCTATTCACGCTCCGATCATGAGTTCCATTTATTGATATATGAGTCCAGTGGAAACGAGCTCCTAACGGAAGTCCTGGAAGTTCTTAGGTACAAAGCCCTACCCCTTGCTTTCCGCATGGGTCCCTACTTTGAGGAGTTCCTGGGCTTCCACCGCAACATACTCCTGGCATTCCGCCAAAATGATGGCCAGGCTGCAGAGGACGCCATGCGATCCCATAATCGGCGAATGTTGGAAATTATCCGGATGGTCTCCTGGGGCGATGAAAAAAAGCCCGAGACCGTAGCGGAGCCATAAGGATAGCAACTAAAAACGTCGTACCGCAGGTCTGAGGGTGCGTAGATAAGGGGAGTGGGAGATGATCAAATTCTTCAATACTCACGGTGTGGGAAATGGCTAAACTGGCGCTGTGTGGCGGGACCCCGGTGAGAAGCCAGCCCTACCCGTCGTGGCCTCAGGCCGGTCCCGAGGAAACGTTATGGCTCGAAAAGGTGCTGAGCAGCGGCCGTTGGTTTGCCGGGCCGCGAGGAGATGATCCCTCTTCCATGGGAACCCTTTTAGGTGAGCGCTTCGCCAGTCTTCATGGGGCGCTCTTTGGTCTTCCGGTGGCTAATGGCAGCGTTGCCATCGAGATCGCCCTTCGGGCATTGGGAATCATGCCGGGGGATGAGGTGATTGTTCCGGCCTATACATTCCTCTCAACGGCCACTTCAGTGCTCATGATGGGGGCGGTCCCCGTGTTTGCGGATATGGATCCCAATAGCTATTGTCTGGATCCGCGGGATGTGGCGCTTCGCATCGGCCCCAACACCCGGGCTGTCCTTCCTGTCCATTTGGGTGGTCAGATGGCCGACATGAAGGCCATTGAAGAACTGGCAAAGATAAAAGGGCTGGTCGTTATTGAAGACTGCGCCCAGGCCATCGATGCCGCACTGGAAGGTAAAAAGGCAGGCACGTGGGGGAACCTGGGAACTTTCAGCTTTCAATCAAATAAGACTATGACCGCTGGTGAGGGAGGGCTTGTGATGACAAACGATCCCGACCTGGCTGAAATGGTAGTGGCCATGCGCGCCTTTGGCCGATCTGGAGGAAAACAGACAGAACGCTCTTCCGCCCAGAGCTCGAAGTGGCTTTCCAGCAACTACAGACTGTCTGAGTTTCAGGCCGGCGTGCTGTTGTCGCAGCTGGAAAGATTTTCAGCCCAGGACATTTGCCGGCAGGCCAATGCGACCCGCCTAACAAAGGGGCTTCATCAGATACCCGGTGTAAAGCATATCCGTGTCGATATACCGGATATGAAGCACGGCTATTACTACTATTTAGTCCGGTACGAGACTGAGCAGTTCGGGAGCCTGGATCCTGAAAGGCTCTGTCAGGCGCTCAACGCAGAAGGCATCCCTTTTGTCCCGGGCGACCGGAAACCCATCTACCGCCATCCGGTCTTTGAAATTCAAAACCTTGCTAAATCTCTCTGCCCCCAGGTCCTGGAACAATTCCGCAAGGCCTTTGATCCGGCCCATCCCGGTTGCCCGAACACGGAAGAGGCCTGTGAGCGCACCCTTATTTTGCGGCACCAGACACTCTTAGGTGAACCGGGGGATATGGATGACATCGTCGAAGCCGTTCAGAAAGTGCAAAAGCACATGGACGAATTGTGTTAAAGGAGGAGCAGGAATGCAAATCAAAGAACTGAAAAACGCCAAACCAGTCAAAGAGGAAGACACAAAGGTGCTTGGGCAGACCGTTGAGGCAATAATTGAGCGTGTTAGAAAAGAGGGGGATTCTGCTCTTTCCTCTTATTCCCGAACTTTTGATGATTATGAAGGTTTAATTCGGGTTGGGGACGCGGAAATGGCGGCTGCTGAAAAGGAGCTCCCGGACGATATCATCCAGGGCCTTGATTATGCTATTAAGCAAGTGACGGCATTTGCCCGAATGCAGCGGGCCCAGATAAAAGAGTTCGACAATGAGCTGGCCCCCGGTATTCACATGGGGCACCGGTTAGTTCCGGTAGAATCCTGTGCTGCCTACGTACCGGCAGGGCGGTACCCCTGTCTCACTTCTGCCGTGATGTCCCTGGCGCCGGCAAAGGTCGCCGGGGTCAAACGGGTTGTGGCCTGTTCCTCCCCCGGAACAGAAAAGCGCATTAACCCCGCTATCCTTTACACCATGGTTGCCTTGGGTGCGGATGAGATCTACTGTTTGGGGGGCGCCCAGGCCATTGCCGCCATGGCCTACGGAACGGAAACTATTCAACCCGTGGATTTGATTGTGGGACCGGGAAACCAGTATGTCATGGAAGCAAAGCGACAGGTATTCGGCAAGGTGGGCATTGACTTTCTGGCAGGGCCCAGTGAATGTATGATTATCGCTGACGAGACAGGCCGTGCCGACTACATCGCCGCAGACCTCCTGGCCCAGTGCGAGCATGACCCGCAGGCAAGAGGCGCACTGGTCACTACCTCGGAGTCTCTGGGGGAGGATGTGCGTTCTGAAATCGAACGCCAACTTGCAGATCTTAAAACTGAAGCGGTAGCCAGGCCCTCCTGGGAGGATAAGGGCATTATCCTGGTGGTTCCGACACTGGAAGAGGCAGCGACCTACGCCAACGAGTATGCGCCGGAACACCTGGAGGTACACACGAAGGATCCGAAAGCCCTCCTTCCCATGCTCACATCCTATGGTTCGCTTTTTTTAGGGGAGACCGCTGCAGAAGTGTTTGCCGATAAGGTGGCGGGGACAAACCACATTCTTCCCACTCAGAGGGCCGCCCGATACACGGGTGGACTCTGGGTAGGGAATTTTTTGAAGGTTATCACCCATCAATGGGTTGACGAGCAGGGGGTAAAGGAGCTGGCTCCTTACTCCGTGAGACAGTCAGAATTTGAAGGCATGGACGCCCATCGACGGGCAGCTCTCATTCGGCTGACCAACAAGTTATAAGTCTTTTGGTGAGTATTTTTTTGGCATTGGAAGCCTGGCCCTCCCCCGTATAGGGGGATCCTGGACAGGCCGGAATTTTTACAAAAAAAGGAGGCATATTTATGGAATGGGAAGAAAAAAATGAGATCAAGGAGGAGAAGATTTATAATCTTTTCAGGTGCGGATATCTGGAGGTGAGGGAGTGGTTAAAAGAGACTGACATCATACTCATTCCTCTGGGAAGCACCGAGCAGCATGGAAGGCATTGCCCTGTCTGCACGGACAGTATCGCCACGGAGCTGCCTTGTCAGATAGCCGCAGAGAAGGCGAATGTTCCCTATTACGAGCTCCTCCCCATAGGGTATTCTCCACAGCATCTTCATCCAGCCGGCGTAGGATCGGGAACCGTTACCCTGAGTGCGGCAACCTATCAGAATGTTTTGTATGAGATAGGGCGGTCGCTCATACACAACGGATTTAACAAGCTGATATTTGCCACAGGCCACACCTCCAACATGAAGGCAGTGGACCCTGCTCTGAGGACTTTGCGATATGAGACAGGGGCATTCGTATGCTGTTATCGAAATGATGCAGAGGCGGTGCCAGGGCTCTTCAAGGACACCGACATTTTGGAAAATCCTCCGGAAGAGGCGCCCGGTTGGCACGGGAGTGAGGTGGAAGCCGCTGAGTGTTTATATTTTGAGCAATTGTACGGAAAGAAAATTGTTCATCTGGACAGAACGGAGAAGGATTATACTCATCCGCCAAAATGGATCACGGATGTCAGTGATAAATTTACAAAAGTAAATGGATCCCCTTTTCTCACCATGAATGGGCTTGATGTGGCATGGGTCCCCATGGATCATCAGGAGTACAGCGATACGGGTCTGATCGGTAACCCGGGCAACCCTTTTCGGGCATCAGCGGAGAAGGGAAAGAAAATTGTTTACAAGAAAGCGGAGATTATGGCCGAGTTTATCGAAGAGGTCAAAAAGATCAAGGTGGAGGTCAAGAACAGGGATTACTGGAACAGGACCTTCAGACCCATGTAGATTTGTGTATGGTTTGGAGGCTGGAGTTTCTAAAATTCTCCATCCGATCAAAGGAACATCATGACCCGGAAGCACGATAAAGCCATTGCAATAATCGCCACACTGGACACAAAAGGCCCGGAAGCCGCTTTCGTAAAGTCCTGTATCGAGAATACCGGTTACACGACAATGGTTTTGGATACGGGTATTCTCGACCGGAAAGACCCTGCCGCCCCCCATCCTGATTTTTCAGGAGATGAAATCGCAAGAGAGGGAGGGGAGGACAGGGGAGAACTGGTCTCACGGAGTGATGCGAAGGATACCCGCAGCCGGGGAATCCGGGCCATGTCCAAAGGATCTGCCCGAATCCTGAAACGAGTCTACAACGAGGGTCGGATCCGGGGAGTACTGGGCCTTGGCGGCGCCCAGGGGACCGAAATTTGCACGTTTGCCATGCGTGCCCTGCCCCTGGGGGTGCCTAAGATGATGGTCTCCACGGTGGCCTCGGGTCAAACCCCTTTTGGTATCTATACGGGGACCCGGGACCTCACCATAATGCATTCGGTAGTTGATATACTGGGTCTCAACTCCCTGACCAAACGTGTATTGGCGAATGCTGCGGGGGCGGTGGTGGGGATGGCCGACGTCAAGCCGGTGAAGGAAGATACCCAAAAACCGAAAGTCGGGATTACCCTCTATGGACAAACTACCCCTGCCGGACTGCCCATCAAGACCCTGCTTGAGGAGAAAGGCTATGAGGTATTCGCCTTTCATTCCAACGGTACCGGCGGAAAAGCCATGGAGGAGCTGGCCGTGGAAGGCGTTCTGGATGCTTTGTTTGACCTGACCACCCACGAACTCACCGATGAGATCTTCGGGGGAATCCATGCGGGCGGTCCCGAACGTCTTCTGGCAGGGGGGCTGAAGGGCGTTCCCCGGCTTGTGGTCCCGGGCGCAATTGATGTCATTACTTTACGCGAACCCGAGACAATCCCACAGGTGTATCGGTCACAACCCTCTGTCCCTCATAATCCACATATAACACTGGTGCGTGTAAATGCGCAGCAAATGATCCGTTTGGCAACAGTGATGGCCGAACGTCTTAACCAATCCCGGGGCCTCGTAACCGTGGTAATCCCAAAAGGCGGGTTTTCGTTTTACAATCGCGACGGGCTTCATTTCCGCGATTTGAAAGCAGATCAAGCCTTTGTGGACACCCTCCGGGCGAACCTGAAACCAGGGATTCCCATGTACGAATTCGACAACCATATAAACGACCCGCCGTTTGTGTCGGAAATTGTGTCTATATTTGAGGTCTTGTTAAAGAGGGCCAAAACCGAGAAGGACAACGTAAAACCATGAGACACACCCTGGATGAATATACCCGAAATGACTCGAAGATCTTAGGTGTTTACTCAGCTGCCCGCGGGATCTACGGCAAAGAGAATCGGTTTCATCATAATTTCCACCATGTCATTCGAGACTTGCATCGTGCCTTGGTCATCGCCGCGGAGGAATCAGTAAATTACAGTATTCTGATTCCCGGTGTGTTGTTGCACGACATCGGTTTTTGTGATCCGGATTTTAAACGACTGGGGCACGACGTGACCGGTGCACGTTTGGCTCAGAAACTACTCGCGGGTTTGGATTATGAAGAGGAGACGATTCAGGCCATTACCCACTGCATCCGGGCTCATAAAGGAAAGGCTGAAACTCCCGGTACTATTGAGGCCAAGATCCTGTACGATGCAGACGTTCTGGAAAAGGCGGGTTTGACTTATCTCATACTAGGGGGTAGAATCGTCTGCGAATTTGAGGAGACGATTGAAGATTTTTTGAAAAGAGAAATCTCCGACAGGGCCAAGGAGCTGGAGAGAGGTTTTTATACCCGCAAGGGCAGAGAACTGGATGGGGGAAGACTTGCACAAGTCAAATCACTCCTCTCTCAGACCTGGAAGGAGATTCAACAGGAGCGGCCGGACTATCAGGTGAGGGAGTCGGACGTTTGGGAAAGAAGGGATTCGAGTGTTTGTTGTGCCAAACAGGACCACACATAAAAACATTGACGATCACCCCATCATTGGGCGGTGACCATGAAAAAGGCTTTCCGATCCATCGATGAGGTCTTCCGGGCCCTCAAAAAACAAAAATATATTTGCGATCGCCGGCTCGCGACAGTCATCTACCTGGCCTCAGAGATGGGAAAGCCCCTGCTTTTAGAAGGTGAACCGGGGGTGGGCAAAACCGAACTGGCCAAGGCCCTGAGCAAGGCCCTGGACCGCCGCCTCATACGATTGCAGTGTTATGAGGGCCTCGACTCCAATACGGCCGTCTACGAATGGAATTACACCAAACAGATCCTTCGGATAAAGTTGGCGGAAGCACATCAGGAGGGCCTTGACGATCTTAAAAATATCTTTAACGAGGACTACCTCATCCGGAGGCCTCTTCTGGAGGCCATCCGCAGCGAAGCCGACGACAAGCATGCATGTCTGCTGATCGATGAACTGGACAGGGCTGACGAAGAGTTTGAGGCCTTCCTGTTAGAGGTCCTGTCTGAGTTTCAGATTACCATACCGGAAATCGGTACTCTGAAGGCAAAAACCAGGCCCCTTGTGGTCATCACCTCCAACCGGACCCGTGAGCTCCATGACGCCATCAAGAGGCGCTGTCTCTACCACTGGATCCATTATCCCTCCCTGGAAAAAGAATATGAGATTGTGACCACCAAAGTGCCCCAAATTGCCGAGGGACTGGCCTTGAAGATCTGCACCCTCATGCAGCAATTGCGGCAGATGGATTTTTACAAGAGGCCGGGTGTCGCAGAGACCCTCGATTGGGTCCATGCCCTGCTGCTGCTGAACCGGGACCGTCTGGACACGGAGACCCTGGAAGAGACGCTGGGATGTCTCTTCAAATATCAGGAGGACATGGAACGGATTGAAAGGGAAAATTTGCTCGTCTCCTGGGCGGAGGCCTTGCAGACATGATGAAATCGGAAACACTTTCAGCACACCGGGACCGTTCAGGGGATTTTGTACTCAATAGTCTCTATTTTGCCAAGTGCCTCAAGGAAAAGGGGTTACCCGTGACCCTGGGTCGCACTCTGGATGCCCTGCGGGGTCTTATGCTGATTCAGCTGGAAGAGAGGGAAGAGGCCTATAGTTTGTTCTGCGCCCATTATGTGAGCCGGCCTGAGGAATTAGCTGTTTTTGACTCGGTTTTTGAGGAGTTTTGGTGCCTGAAAGGCCTCCATAGCACATCCGATTCAAAGAACCATACTCCGCAGGTCGGGATGCTACCTTTCATTATTCCTGGAGAGGCCGAGCGATCGGACAATCATGCAGGACATCAGCTTCAAAAAATGTCTTATAGTGCTCGGGAAACCTTACATAAAAAAGATTTTTCGGATATGATTGATCAGGAATCAGAGGACGTCTGTCAAATGATTATGGCTCTTGCCCAGGAGCTTGGCCTGCGATTGGGAAGGCGGTGGCGCACAAGAGGAAAGGGAACGCAGGTGGATCTACGGGGTTCCATCCGGGCCTCCCTCCGTCACGGAGGAGAGCTTTTGGCCCTGCGCAAAAAACGACGGCAGCCCAAAAAAACACGGTTCGTGGTCCTGTGTGACGTGAGTGGTTCCATGGACAGCTACAGCCGTTTTCTGCTCCAGTTCATGTACGGCTTTCAGCGACATGTCCCCCGTGTGGAGACATTCGTCTTCAGCACTCGGCTGACGCGTATCACCCCGCACCTGCGGATGGGACAGATCGATGTCGCTTATGAACTGATCTCAGAGAAGGTCTCCCATTGGTCCGGTGGAACAAGAATCGGGAGATCGCTATGGGAATACAATAAACGTTTCGGCCGCAGGTATTCCGGCCCCAACACGGTGTTCATTCTGCTGAGTGATGGCTGGGATCAAGGCGAGACAGCATTGTTGGAAAAGGAGATGAAGGAACTGAAGAGTCGAATCAAACGACTCATGTGGCTCAATCCCCTGCTGGGGATGCCTGACTATCGGCCCATTGATCGCGGGATGCGGACGGCCCTGCCCCATGTCGAGGACTTTCTGGATTGTCATAACCTCGACGAGCTCAAGGCCTTTGGCCGAAAACTGGAGAAGGTCTGAGGTCTCTAAACGGGATGCGGCCCCTTTCTATTTCGCGGGATGAGGTCAAATCTGTAACAAAGAGGGGGTAACATATGAAAGAATTTGAATTGCATGAACCGGTGAGTATTGAGGACGCCAGCCGTCTCCTCGCAAAGTTCGGAGGCCGGGGCCGAATCTTGGCCGGTGGCACCGACCTACTGCTGGAACTCAAGAGAGGGCAACTCAATCTTGCCGCCGTGATCAGTCTTAAAGAAATAAAGGGGTTGAACAAAATACGTTTCACCAGGAAGGAGGGCTTGCGCATCGGAGCCATGGTCACATGGTCCCAGTTGCTGGAGTCCAAACCCGTCTCCAGGAACTATCCCCTGCTGGCAAAGGCGGCTGAAAAAATGGGTTCCATGCAGATCAGAAATGTGGCCACTCTGGCCGGGAATCTCGCTCATGCATCACCCGCCGCCAACGGACCGATACCGCTGCTGGTCTATGAAGCGACGTGCGTGATCCAGGGGCCTAATGGGAGGAGGGTCATTCCTGTGGAGAAGATCTTTGGCGGCGTTCAGAAAAACACCCTCCGGAGAAGCGAAATCCTCACAGAGATTTTGGTTCCCCTGCCGCCCGCCGGGACCCGGGGAACCTACTACAAGTTTGGACTGCGGCAGGCCATGGATTTGGCCGTGGTAGGCGTGGGCACCCTGGTCAAAACAAAAAATGGCGTTTTTGATGAGGTGCGGATTGCTCTGGGGGCTGTCGCGCCCAAACCCTTTCGGGTGAAGAAGGCCGAAAGACTGCTGAAGGGCAAAAAGATTGAAGACCGACTCATCCGGGACGCTGGTGAAACCGCAGTCATCGAGTCTGCGCCCATTACGGATATCAGGGCGTCCATGGAATACCGAATCGAATTAATCAAGGAGCTTATTTATCGTGCCATCAATGAGAGCCTTCCCTAAAGAGAAAGTCCCGACTTGTGGCTGAGGTTCATCTCTTCAGCTTTGCAGGGCATTTCGGCTAAGGTGATAGAAGAAAATGCCCATTCAGTCATATTTTCAAGAAAGATGGGGTCAAGCAATGAAAAGAAAGATTAGGCTTACGGTCAACAACGAGACATATGACCTGGAGGTGGAAAACCGAAGGACCTTACTGGAAGTGATCCGGGAAGACCTCCATTTACTTGGAACCAAACAGATGTGCAACATGGGTGAGTGCGGGTCGTGCACCGTCTTAATGGATGGTCAGGCGGTCAATTCATGTATAACCCTGGCTGTGGAGGCCCATGGCAAAAAGATTGAGACCATCGAGGGTGTTGCTCGAGATGGAAAGCTCGATCCCATCCAAGAGGCATTTGTTGCCAAGGGCGCGGTGCAGTGCGGTTACTGCAGCCCCGGCATGATCATGACCGCCAAGGATCTGTTGGCGAAAAATCCCCAGCCCACCGAGAAAGAAGTCAAGACAGCCATTGCTGGAAACCTTTGCCGCTGCACCGGGTATGTTCGCATTGTGGATGCGATCCTTACGGCGGCGGACACGATGAAGGAGTGAGAATCCATGACTAAGTATGATTTTGTGGGCAAGGATGTTCCCCGTGTTGACGCGGATGTTAAAGTAACGGGTGAGGCCATGTTTACTACGGATGTGAAACTCCCCAATATGCTGTGGGGCCGAATGTTGCGCAGCCCTCTCCCGCACGCCAAGATTCTAAACATTGATACCAGCAAGGCGGAACGGCTGAATGGCGTAAAGGCTGTGATTACAGGCGAAGAGACGCCGTTTGTCTTTGGGGTATCGCACATGGACCAGACGCCGCTGCAGACCGAAAAGGTCCGTTATGTAGGTGACCCTGTGGCCGCGGTGGCGGCCGTTAACCTGGATACGGCGCTCGAAGCCCTGGACCTCATTCAGGTGGACTATGAACCCCTGCCGGCCGTTTTTGATCCCGAGGAGGCAATGAAAGAGGGTGCGCCTATCATCCATGAGGGGGTGGAACGTAACATAGCCGCCAATCCCCGCTACAATATCGGTGACGTGGAAAAGGCCTTTCAAAATGCCGATCATGTCTTTGAAGACTGTTTAGAAACGCAGCGCGTGGCCCATGTGTGCCCTGAGCCCCACAACTGCGTCGCCGTGTGGGATCAGAGCGGCAAGCTCACATTCTACTATTGTTCACAGATGCCCTCGGTCACCCGTGTTCAGCTGTCCAAGGCCTTGGGTATTCCGGAAAGCAAGATCCGGGTCATTACGAACAATGTGGGGGGAGGCTTCGGCAGCCGGGCTACGAGCAAGTTTCCAATGGACTTTGCCGCCATCGTGCTGGCCAGGAAGGCGGGGCGGCCTGTTCGAATTGAATACACCCGGGATGAAGAGTTCATCTATTCCACTTTCCGACATAAATTTATCATGACCGTCAAGACGGGTATCAAAAATGACGGCACCATCACCGGGCGCCATATCACCAACGTGTGCGACAACGGCGCCTACAGTGATTACGGCCCGGTAGTGACCAATGTGGGCGGCGCCATGCAGGGGACCCTCTACCGATTCATGGACTACCGATACGACGGCTACACGGTCTACACAAACCTCCCCTATGGCGGCGCCATGCGGGGCATCGGCAACCCGCAGGTGCATTATGCCGGTGAAACTCAGCTTAACATGATCGCCGATCGGCTGGGCATGGACCCACTGGAACTTCGGCTCAAGAATGTGGTTCGCACGGGAGACGAGACGGCTTCCGGTGCGATCCTGAAGAGCTGCGGCCTGGCGGAATGCCTGGAAGAGGCGGCGGACAAAATCGGCTGGAAGGAAAAACGGGCCAATCCCGTTCCCAATCGGGGGTTGGGGATCGCCTGTGGGGTGCATTTTACAGGCGTCCGGCTTTCCCCCGGTATTGATGCCGACTTTGCCGGCGCAACCCTTACGGTCAACGATGACGGTTCCGTGAACCTGGCGACTTCCTGCGTAGATATCGGGAGCGGTTCCAGTACGGCCCTGACGCAGATAGCCGCAGAGGTTCTGGGGATTGAAATCGAGAAGATCAACACCATTTTTGGAGACACCGAGACATGCCCCATGGGATGGGGCTCCCGGGCCAGCCGTAATACGGCCATCGGGGGGATGGCTGTCCAGAAGGCGGCCGAGGACGCCCGCAAGCAGATACTCAAAGCCGCCGGTGAGAAACTGGAAGTCCATCCTGACGACCTGGACATTCGAAACAGCACGGTCTTTGTCAAATCGGCCCCAGGCAAGTCTCTCGATGTGGCAGACGTGGTCCGATTCAATCGCTACCGCAAGGACGGTCAAGCGGTTATGGCCAAGTCTCACTGGGATGCGCCCAGCCAGCTGGCAGACCCGGTGACGGGCCGTGGAAACTTCTCCATGGCCTTTTCCTTCGGAGCCAAGGCCATAGAGGTGGAGGTAGATCCAGGGACCGGTCGGATTAAGGTTCTCAACGTTGCGGCGTCTCAGGACCTGGGCAAAGCCATCAACCCCCTTGGGGCCATCGGACAGATAGAGGGCGCCGTGCACATGGGCCTGGGCTTTGCCATGAGCGAAGAGATTGTATTGGATGATACGGGAAGAATGAAGAACAACTATCTTCTGGATTATCGCGTATTGACGCCCTTGGATATGCCCCCGGTATCCCCCATCCTGGTTGAGACAGACGATCGCGCCGGAGCCTTCGGGGCGAAGGGAGTGGGTGAGATGGCCACCATCGGCACGCCGGACGCCCTCGTATCGGCTGTGGCGGGCGCCACCGGTCTTTTCATAACGGATCTTCCCATAACACCGGAAAAGGTGCTCATGGGCCTGAAAAGAAAAGAATCAAAATAAGGAGTATTTAGATGGCATTCTAATCTAAAGCGGCAAGCCGCAGTTTAAAGTCTTAAGTTTAAAGTTTTAGGTTTTTCAGTCAATGAACTTCTTGTTTTTTGTGACAGAAAACCAGGTACTAACAAGCGGTAAATCCGCCATCCACCATAAGTACCGCACCGTTAACAAAACTGGAGGCGCCGGAGGCCAGGTAAATGGCCGCTCCAACCGTTTCTTCCGGTTGCCCCATGCGGTGAAGGGGGATCCGGTTGGTGCTCCACTCTACGAAATGGGGGTCGGCAAGCACCGGGTCATTCATTGGAGTCTTGATAAAGGCCGGCCCTATGGCATTGACTTTGATGCCGTAAGGGCCCCACTCAGTGGCTAAGCAACGAGTGGTCATCAGGAGTCCGCCCTTGCTTACACAATAAGTTCCAATGCCATGCTCTGCCACGAAACTGCAATTGGAGAGAATGTTAATAATATTCCCTTTCTTCTGCTTTATCATTTCCCGCCCTACGGCCAGAGCAAAGAAAAAGTTCCCCTTGAGGTTTATGTTCATGGTAGTGTCCCACATTTCCTCGGTGGTCTCCTCAATAGGACCCTTGAATAGCACAGCAGCGTTGTTAACGAGAATATCGATTTTCCCGAATCGCTTAAGCGTCTGAGAGACGGCCCGGGATTGGAAATCAAGGTTCGCAATATCTCCCTGGAGTAGTAACGCATGCCCCCCGTTGGCTGTTATCTCCTTTTCAGTTTCCTGAAGCGGTTCCAACCTTCGACCAATGAGGGCCACTTCAGCCCCCGCTTGAGCCAGGCCCACGGCAATGGCCTTACCAATACCGGTACCAGCCCCGGTAACGATTGCTGACTTTTCACTTAAGTCAAACCCTTTGTACTTCATTGTCTCCTCCTTATCTTGGCCTCTAAGAAAGCCTCTTTCTATATCTTCCGAACAACCACTAACTCCTGTTCTCGGGTCACCCTTAAAGAAAAGTCATAGATGTCCCTCTGCAGACAGAGGATGGGGTCTTCCGGAGGGAAGTGGGTTTTGTCACCTCTCAAGAACTTTTGGGTCGTTTCCTGAAAAAGGATCTGACGAAGGGCCTGATTGTGATCGTAATTCATAATGCCCAGTAAGTGGGCGATGTAACGGGCACACCATTCATCTTCCGGTGCTTTTTCTATGAGCTGCACACCCATGGCCACGATGCTCACACGCTGCGGCGATCTGGACATAATGTAGCGCGCAGTCGCCTTGGCCAATACGTAGCTGCCCAGCAACACCTCGTCAGCCACATCTAAAGAAGCAAGGGCGCCTTGGACACCAGCCGAAGTCCTTTGCACCACCATTTTGCCTTCAAAAAATTGAGGGCCCATGCCCAGTATCTGGCTCGGCGAGTTTCCCATGTCAAATCCCTCAATGGGAGATCCCCCCACCTCGCCGATCAAGATCAGATTAGGATCACTGTGTTTTAAGTCAAGCGCCTCCTGGGGCGTGGCCACTAATATAGACCCCTTAATGCCCAGCGAAAAAAGCATGGGCGTGCAGGTAAAAGCCCTGAAGACATCGACTGTCACAGCTATGCCCCGGGCCTCTCGAGCTCCAACCAGCAGGCTGGTGCAGGTAACTTTCATCGCTCAGCCCCTCCCCTCGGGATTAATGTCACCCATTGCGGGATAGACTTTAACATCCATGGTTCGCATATCGTGTCCGGGCAGGACTACGTCGGCCCGCCGTGTTATCTCCTCGATGCTATGCCAGGCGGCAACGATATCTGCAAAGCGACCCATCATGGTAAATTTGTGGTGTTGATCAGCTGGTGCCAAATTGTCATAGGAGAAGATGGCATCACCTGCAATCACATGCACGCCACTATTGGTATTTACGGAGACGGACTGGTGTCCCGGAGAATGGCCCGGTGTGGGAAAAACCGTGATCCCCGGGAGAATTTCTACTTCACCGTCTATGGTGTCCATCTGAATATCAATAAAAGGCGCTTTCTTCCCCAATTTATGATGCTCGAAGGACTTATAGTAGGGGGGGATGGGGTCCAGGGCAAAAGCATATTCTCGAGCGCTCACCATGAATCGCGCATTGGGGAACTTGTCCAGGTTATGGCAATGGTCCCAGTGAAGATGAGTAAAGATAACAAGCTCTATTTCATCGGGATCAACACCCATTGCCTGTAACTTCTGGTCCACTGGTTCACCCGGTTCCTGCCTAGAACCTTTATGGTGCCAGTCTGCCAATTCGGTGTGGCACATACCTGTATCAACCATTATATTGTGTTGACCGTCGGTAATGTGCCAGGCCGTGGCAGGTATTACTATCTCTTTCCCTAACCCTATGCCCCGCGTCACATACGCCCCTTTATCCACCACTATGCTGCCTGTTTTTAACGGTGTTATTTGATATTCACCCATTGATTACTCCTGTCCACCGGCCTTGTCTTACGTCAACCATATTATACCAATGGCTCAAGGCCGGTTTTTTTAGTGAAGAAGTGGGGAGGCCACTGATGTGGCCTCCCTCGTTAACGGTACCTTCATAATTAATGTCTTAGTGGTCCACGACCGTGATTTCGTCGACCGGCCACTGACTTAATATTTCCACCCCATCATCCGTCACACGGATCATCTCTTCTATCCTGACACCGCCAATGCCGGGAACCCCGTGCTGGGTTTCAATGGCAAAGGTCATATTCTTTTCAAGGGTGATCGGGTGGTCAAGTGAACACCCGCGCCAAATCAGAGGAAGCTCATACAGCGACAGCCCTATGCCATGGGCCCAGTTGCTCCCTGCAGTTTGATCTTCATAGGCGACAAGGATATCGCTCCAATCCTTTTCGCAGGGTGGCCATTGTTCAGCCACTTCTCTAGTTGTTATCCCCGGCCTTATGACGCTGATGGACTTATAGAGCCATTCCAGCGCCGTGCTGTAAGCATCAACAAGCTGTTGCGGAGGTTTGCCAACACTGAAAGTTCGATAATAACAGATATGGTAGCCGTTGTAGGTGGTATTGTATACATCAGCATACACAACGTCGTGAGGGCGAATGATCCGATCGGTCGTATAACGGGAGTTAGGCCAACTGAAAGGACCCGAAGTAACCAGCATACCGGAGTAAACTTCGCCTCCCAGATCGTAAGCCGTCTTGTGCATGGCTCCCATAATCTCGTTTTCTTTCACTCCCGGCTTGAGCATATCTTTCATGGTTTGGAACTCTGAATCACCAATAGCTGCAGCTATCCTCAGACATTCTATTTCGTCGTCATTCTTAATCTTGCGCGCATGAAGCATGACTTCAGTGGCAGGGATCAATTTAACTCCCTTGGCTTGGAACCCCTCAACAAGGCCCGGATCCCAAACGTCTATTGCCAGGGTTTCGTTGGCAACGCCGTAGTCCTTCAAGTCATCCATAATCTGGGTAACAAGTTTATCCCTTTGTGCAAGTTGGGCCGATTTGCCCATGACGATGCTGCTCCAACCGGCTCCGGTTATGGCCACCTTTACTTTTTCAAGCCAGGGAGACATATTTTTGGTGTGATATCCAATTTCTCCCTGTTCATATAATATGGGACTATCGGCCGTAACGGGCAGCAGGCAGTAACGCAATCCAGAGGAAGGTGTTGTCCATCCCGGTGTCCATGTACCTGTAATGTAACGCGTATTCCACTCTTGGATGGAGAGAATAGCCCCCACATTAAAAGCCTTCAGCTGTTCTTTGGTGCGCGCCACTCGGTAATCCCTCATTCGCGCATAGTTTACCCTGTCGTCAAAATCCACGCCCTGGGTTCCCGCGCCTCTATAGCCAGGGTAATTCGGGATCGCGGGATACTCAAAACGCATGGGGGTGTCCGCAGGTTTAAAACCCTCGGCAAATGTTTTCATCTGTGCCGCACCGTCCCAGTTGGAATATTTTGTATGAAGAGCATTTATACCCATTTTATTCTCCTTTATTAACTGTTTAGATGTTATCTGAAAAACTATACCCGGTTTCTTTTTAGGGACAATTCCCCAAAATCACCTCCTTTCGCCATGATAGGCTTTTCGAAAACCATTGCGAGCAGCATAGTGTTGATGGTATTTCAATAGATCATGATATAAGATATCACATATATTTTCCGAAATTTCACAAAAATACCGCTCGGCAGTATCTTTTATCGAGCAGTATTACAATGATATCATCTGTGGCGAACAACCCAGCCGAATAGCATGCTTTTGCGAGAAAGGGTGACCTCTCAGATAGTGTTGCCGGTAAACACTGCTAAACGGACAGGTAGCGACGTTGAATTTCTTCATCGGCCAGGATCTCTTGGGCGGGCCCGAAAGACTGAATTCGTCCCTCATCCATAACGTAGGCCCTTTGCGAGATGCTGAGGGCCATTTCCATGTTCTGTTCAACTAATAGAATGGTTACACCCTCACGGTTGATAGTTTGGATCATTTCGCCAATAATTTCGACTAATAAAGGCATGAGGCCTTCGGTTGGTTCATCAATGAGCATGACATCAGGGTCGGTCACCAGGCATCGAGCGATCGCCAACATCTGCTGCTCTCCACCGCTGAGAAGGGCACCCTCCTGGCTGAGACGGTCGTGCAGCACTGGAAAATATTTACCCGCTCGGTCGATCATCTCGTCCTCGCGGTCACGGTTCTTGCTTTTGAGCAATGCGAGCTTGAGGTTCTCGCGCACTGACAACCCGGGGATTATACGCCGCTCTTCAGGCACATAGGCGATTCCGTGCTGGACGATCAGGTGAGTCGGTAGTGTGCTGATGTCCTCATCCTTAAATAAGACCCGGCCAGAACTGACCGGGGTAATCCCGAGGATGCTTTTGAGCGTGGTCGTTTTGCCTGCCCCATTCCGGCCCACAAGAGTAACTATTTCGTCCTTGTCTACCTCTAAAGAGACGTCTTGTAGGACGTGACTCAATCCGTAATAGGTATCTATGTTTTCCACCCTTAATAACATGTTCGCTCCTAATTAATTAGACTTTCACACCGCCCAGATAAACCCGCCGCACCTCTTCGTTCCCACGGATCTCGTCAGGGTTCCCTTGTGCGAGAAGCCTGCCATAGTGAAGCACCGTGATTTTGTCCGATACTTCCATGACCACCTTCATCTTATGTTCTACCAGAACAATGGTCAGGTTCTTTGAGATGGCTTTAATGAGTTCAATAACTTGCCTTGTCTCTGTTGGGGCAAGCCCGGCCGTAGGTTCATCGAGAAGCAGCAGCTTTGGCCGGGTAGCCAAGGCAATACCGATTTCGAGACGTTTTTGATCGCCATGAGACAAATTTCCCGCAATCTCGTCCTTGAATTCCGTAAGACCTATCTGTTCCAAAATGTCGAGAGTCTGGTCCAATATCTTTTCAAGAGACAGGGCCCGTGACCAAAAATTGAAGGTGGTAAGCCTGGACTGAGCAGCTACGCGAACATTCTCCATGGCTGTTAACATGGGGAAGATGTTGGTAATTTGATAAGCCACGGCGATTCCGAGATGGGATATGGCAGTCTGGGGTGAAGCAGTTATATCTTGCCCATCAAAGATGATTTGGCCCTCTGTGGGCTTATGTTCCCCGGAGATAAGCCTGAAAAAGGTGCTTTTCCCTGCCCCGTTGGGCCCAATGATTGATTGCACATCACCTTCTTCTACCTTAAAGCTCACATCGTCTACAGCAATAAGGCCCCCGAATTTCTTAGTAAGGTTTGTTGTTTTGAGGACTTCTGTCATTGAGATTCAAGCCTCCTTAGTCCTTTTTGCGGGTCGCCAGTTCTTTAATAGTGCCCCATATACCGCTGGGGAAAAACAGCACGCACAACACGAAAATCGTTCCCAGGAATATCATCCAGTTGCGAGTCAGTTCGCTCAAAACATCTTCCAGTAAAAGAAATACGCCGGCCCCGATAAACGGACCGATAAAGGTCCCCATTCCGCCAAGAAGCGTCATCATGACCGCTTGGCCTGACGTAATCCAGTAAAGGGTGTCAATCCCTACAAAATGGAGGTACAAGGCGTAGAGCCCGCCGGCCAGACCCGAGATGGCTCCGGATATAATAAACGCCAGCCATCTCACATTGGATGTGTTATACCCGCAGCTTTTGGCCCGCGGTTCATTTTCCCGCACCGCCTGCAGCACATGCCCGAAAGGTGATTGCAGTATCCTGTTAAGCACTAAGAGAGACAAAACCACAAAAAAAAGTACAAAGTAGTAGAATCGCAGAGGGGAATGAATGTCGATGGAAAACCCTGGAAATGAAACGGGGACAGCCGGGATGTTACGTAAGCCGTTATCTCCACCGGTGAGGTCGACCCATTGAAAAGCGACGTAAAAGACGAGTTGGGCGAAAGCCAGGGTAAGCATGGCGAAATAAATACCCCGGCGTTTTATGCAGAAATAGCCCAGGACAAGAGCCATTATCCCACCCATACACGTTGCACAGAACAGGCCAAACCATACATTTTCCCAAGATCGAATAAGCACAATCCCCAGGGTATATGCTCCCGTCCCAAAATAGGCCGCGTGGCCGAATGAGAGCATTCCCGTATAGCCCAGGCAGACGTTGTAACCCAGGGCGAAAAGCCCCCAGATAATAATCAGGGTTCCGAGCGCCTTATAAGGGAGGATGAAGGGAAGGATAACCAGGAAGGCGATTGTGAACGTCAAAGGATATCGGGTGACTACCCCGACCACCCTCTGCCATGGAGATTGGCTACCAACTTCTTCCAATTGTTTATTATAGGTAACTTCTACTTCAGCCATTTCTTTCCCTTTCTCAAGCCTGATTATTCCAACAAACCTGCCTTGCCGAAAAGACCGCTGGGCCGTATCAATAAAACCACCGCCATCACGAGAAAGATGACGATATCAGCAAACTGTGGATAAAACAGGGTGGTTATGGCAATGGCCTGCCCAATGATTATTCCGGAGAGTATGGCCCCTTTCAGACTTCCCATGCCACCGACTACCACCACTACAAAGCATTCAACCAACATAAAATGGCCCATCTCCGGGTACACACTCCGGATAGGTGATGCCAATACACCTGCTATACCTGCCAGGGCCGAACCGATAGCAAAGACAAGCCACCATATGCGATTCATGTCAATACCCAACGAGCGGACCATGAGCGAGTCCCGAGTCCCGGCCCGAATTATCAGCCCCAGATTTGTTTTCTCCAGAAAGACCCACAAAATGATGCAAATCACAACGGTGATTCCAATCACGAAGAGGCGATAGGAAGGGAAATAGAAAATGCCGAAAAGCTCCACGGGCATACTGAGAATTTCCGGTGCGCTGAAAGGCTGGTCCGAAGTCCCCCAGAAGATTCTTACAATTTCTACCATGATGAAAAGGAGACCAAACGTCAGAAGAAGCGGATAGTTGATGTCACGGCCGTAAAGGGGACGGATGAGCCATCTCTCCACAATCAAGCCATAGGCGCCCATCACGAGTGGGGTTACCACGAGGGCGAGCCAGAAGTTGCCTGTGAGGGCAACCACGGCAACACCCACATAAGCTCCCCACATATACATGGCGCCGTGAGCGAAATTCACCACCGTCAACAATCCAAAGATGATTGACAAACCCAGGGCGAGCAAAACGTAAAGCATACCGAGGGACAACCCGGTAAAAACCTGCATAATAATAACGGAGGCATCCATAAATCCCGCAACTCCTTTTGGTTGACCCCGCCCCGGGAAGGGCGGGGTCAGGGCTATATGCCAGCTACTTTTTTAACAGACCCGCTCTGTCAGGCTTGTTGGGATTCATTCCCACTTCGATGCAGGTCCTTAAGAGTCGTTCGTTGGCACCTGACACCGTGGATATAAGGTCAAAGACATCATATTTGGCCTTGGCCTTTTTTGACCCGATGATGAAGACATCCTGCTGCGACTGATGGTCACAGGGCCGCCACCATTGCGAGCCCTTATAGTTATCGTATGTTCGGCCCTCAATCGCCTCAGCGAGTGCTACCGCGTCAAGGCTGCCTGCCCGATTGACACCCGACAGCAGTTCTTTGACCCCGCTGTAAGCAAAACCCGCATAATCGATGGGGGGACGCTTGTTAACCTTGCGGAAGGCCTCAACAAATTTCTTTGATGTAGGATGAGTACTCTCCCAGTAAAATGATGTGCCGCCAACAACTCCCTCATAGGGTTTCCAACCAGCCCCAAGTCTTGAAGACATGAGCATGATGGGACAAACGAGTTGCATTTTTTTCTTCATGCCAAAGGCAGTGGCCTGCTTGATGGAATTAAGCTGGTCTTTCCCGAAATTGTCCATAAAGAGCACGTCAGGCTTTGCGGCCAGGATGCGCGGCATATACGAAGAATAATCACTGGTACCCAGTGGATGCTTGGTTTCTCCCACATTTTCTACACCGTACTCCTTGCCCTTGCGTTTGAAGCCATCTGTCATCTGCCAGCCGTAGGCATAATCGGAAGTCAGGTAGTACCACCGCTTGCCGAAGGTTTTCGCAACGTACTCCCCCACGGCCTGGGTGGTCATGTACGGATTCATGGCTTCATGATATGTATAAACGCTGTTGTCTTGCCTTGTGGTGATCTCGTTTGACTGGCTTACGGAGATATAAGGAATACCGACCAGTTTGCACTGTTCGTTGACGGCCAGCTGGTTGGACGCTGAAAGACAACCAGTCATAAGCTCAACCTTTTCGCTTTCAATGAGCTCTTTGGCACGCCGGGCTGCTTCATCAGCCTTGAGTTTGGTATCACGAGTGATGAGTTGTACCTGGCGACCCAGAACACCGCCTTTGTCGTTGATCTCCATAACGGCCAGTTGTGCCCCGGCCTCCTGGTCTTTTGCTTCAGTTCCGTAAGGCCCGGTGAAGGGCAAAGGGCAACCCAGCTTAATAGGTCCTTTTGCAGCAAGGGCCCGGCTGGGGATGAAATGAAATCCTCCAATTGCCGCTGCGCCAGCCATCATACCAGTTGTCTTGATAAAGGTGCGCCGGTTCATTCCCTTATCTTTTTTCCGCCCATTCTCCTTTTTCAACTCATCCATGATCTCATCCTCCTTAATTCTCTAAAGGTTATTAGAAGTTGATCACCCAGCCCCACCCAGCAAGGAAGCCTCAGCGCGGGGCATCAGGCCGTCCTCCTGTAATTGAAGCGCCAATAGCTTAGCACGAATCATTGATCTAGATCATTATCCGTCTCCATGAAGAATCGAATTTAGGCCTCATGAACCCAGCCTCAATCAATGTTTTCCGGTTGTGACTCTATGTTCGACTTTATAGCCTTGAGTCCATTGCGAAAGTGTTTGCGCAGAACTCTCTTGGCAACACTCCTATCGCCCTTTCGTAGCGCCTTCAAAATCAACTCGTGCTCCTGATTGCCCTTGATCACGTTCCTTTTGTCTTCGGAATAAATGCGTAAATAAGGACCGGTGCTGTTCCATAACCCCTGTAAAATATTGTAAAGGCGTAACGAGCCTGACATTTCGTGGAGCTTCATATGGAAAGTCCGGTTGAGATTAAACCACTCTACCCCGCTTATATCGGGCTTTGACATTTGCCGTTGGAGTTCCTCCAAATGCCTCAACCCCGATTCGTCTTTACGCTCGAAACATTTTAACAGCGCCATCTCTTCCAGAGGAATTCTAATGCTGTAAATGTCCAAAAGCTCAGATATCGAGAGTTGACTGGCTACAATGCGCTTATTGGAATTGAAGTTGACCATGCCCTCGGTCTCTAACTGCCGTAGCGCTTCCCGCACCGGCATGGTACTCACGCTCAACCTCTCGGCCAGTTTTCTTATATTTATCTGCTCCCCAGGCTCAATTTCACGTTCCAGGATGGCCTGCCGGATGGTTCGGTGCACCAGTTTCTGTAAGGACTGTTGTTTGAGTGGGGTGCCTAAGATCATATATCTCTGATTCCCATCCGGTTACAGCAAGGTTTTGCTCAATTCGGAATCCTCAAAAGGGGAGTTTGTGAAGGATTGAGCAAAAATTTGATTCGGTATCAAATATATCATATCATTCCTTCCTGTCAACAAGTTTTTTGAAGTGGAAAAATTCTTCTGATGCATTCTCAATAACCAATAAATGGACAGGCCGAGTCGGTGAGATAATTGTCAAACAGGCTCTTAGAAATTCTTCCGGAATGCAGGAAAGGCTTGGATTGTGATCCTTCATGGACTGACCGCCCGCCAGGGTGGTGGGAAGGATGAGCTTATCCTTCGTGGGGCGTTCCTTTTGCCCTGGCGGTTTTTCATTTTGACAGCTGCAAGGAGAGCTCACGCAGCATGTTCAGAGACATCTATATTCTATGGTTCAGACAACTCGAACGGAATGCCGTTGAGGGCACTGGATTTCGTAAAAACGATTCTTTTACCTCTCAGCCCGACGGTTGGTTTTCTGCTCCTTAGCTCGACACCTCTCTCTACAAGGGAGTCCGCGTCTGCCTCGATATCGTCTGTCAAGAGACACAAATGATGAATTGCATCCCCCCTTTCCCTCGCGAACCTGGCGAATTCACCATTTTCGCTGTAATCTTGAATAAATTCCAGACATATCCCGTGCAGATTCAGCAAAGCAACCTTCATTTTCCTATCAGGGACATCCCTTATGGCTGGCATGGGAAGATCAAGTGCCTTTGAAGTGACTCTGACGCTTTCTTCAATGTCTTTGACAGCTATCCCTATGTGTCCTACGCCCAGAATCACTGCCTTAGGTCCTCCTTTTTCATCCTGTTTTGTGATGCCTCGTTGATGGCCTTGTCGATTAAGCCCTTTGAGAAGTTCTCGAAATTCTTTAGGGTCAGAGCGAATTCCGGCTTCTTGTAAAAACTCAGCACTCCTTCGGGAAAGCCCTTGGCCGCATTTGCGGAACCTTCAATTGACTCGTTAATGGTATAAATAGGACAATTTTTATTGTCAACTAATTTTTCCGGAACTGCTGGTTCTCGCATTTCTCTTCCGGCCCGGTGGGCCTCCAAGCCCGGCAAAAAATGGTACAGCGTAAATATCTCACTGGGGCATGTACTTGACGCCAGTAAACACAGGTTGTAGTCTCCCTCTTCATGGTTGATAGAATCTTGGGCATCTGAAAACACTAAAACCTTTTTTTTATGGCTGAGGTGATGCACATGACTATTAAGAAAATCTCTGACTACCCCCATCTTAACAGCCGGCAGGTGCCCGAGGATTCATACTATGAGCGGCGCGCCTTGTTCAAGTCTATGAATTTTGATGACCAAGATTTGAATCGGCCTTTTATTGCTGTGGCAAACTCCTGGAATGAGTTTGTCCCGGGACATTTTCACCTGAAAAAACTGGCCGAAGCAGTCAAAATTGGCATCTGGCAGTCGGGGGGGATGCCCATTGAGTTCAACCACATTGCGCCATGCGATGGCTTATCTGATGGGACTGTGGGTATGCATTGGATTCTGCCCAGCCGGGACATCATGGCTGCGTCAATTGAAATGATGGTTCAGTCGCAGAGGGTAGATGGGATCGTTTCATTGTCGACCTGCGACAAGGTCGTTCCAGCCCAGCTGATCGCTCTCGCACGGATAAATCTCCCTGCAATAATGGTGACCGGCGGGTCAATGCTTTCGGGAAGATTTCAGGGGGAAAAGATTCAGGCTCACCACATTAACGAGATGTATCCTGTCTGGAAGCACGGCAGGATGACCGACGCCGAGTTTAAGCAAGTTGAGGATAACGTCTGCCCCACCTGCGGGGCCTGCTGCATAATGGGTACCGCCCACACCATGTGCTCTATGGCAGAAGCCATGGGCATGTCTTTACCGGGCAATGGGACAGAGATAGCGGTCAACGCCTCGATCTACCGTCTCGGTAAAGCTGCAGGGCGAAAGATCATGGGGCTTGTGGAGAAGAACATCTGTTCTAAAGATATCATGACCAGGGAATCTATTGAAAATGCGATGATTGTCCATTCAGCCATTGGCGGGTCAACTAACGCGGTGATTCACATTCCCGCGATCCTTCATGAGTTAGGAATTGAAATCCCCTTGAACCATTGGAACAAGATAAGCAGAAAAGCACCACATTTGGCGAACATAACAGCTGGTTCCCCATATACGATGGAGGATTTTGGTCGGGCAGGAGGTATTCAAGCTGTAATGAAAGAGTTAAAATCCATATTGAACCTTGATGCCCTCACATGCACCGGCAATTTGCTTAAACAAAACCTCCAACTCGCTAATAATTTAGACCCGGATGTGATCCGGTCGCTTGATAATCCAATTTATCCTGAAGGTGCTATCGCCGTTCTTAAAGGGAATCTCGCCCCTAATGGCGCTGTTGTGAAGCAAACGGCAGTATCTCCTGATATGATGAGCCGACGAGGACCAGCCAAAGTGTTTGATAGCGAGGATGATGCCAAAGAGGGCCTTCTGGCTGGTCGGATAAGCCCCGGAGATATAGCGGTAATACGATATGAAGGTCCCAAAGGGGGCCCCGGAATGCGCGAGATGTACACCTTCCAGACAATTATATGCGGTATGGGGTTGGATAATTCAGTTGCACTGGTCACTGATGGGCGGTTTTCAGGCTGGAACCGAGGTCCTGCCATAGGTCATGTCTCGCCAGAAGCCGTGGATGGGGGGGCACTTGCCGCAGTCAAAGATGGTGATGTTATCTTCTACGACATCCCAAACCGCATTCTTGAGGTTGAATTGAGCGAAACAGAAATCAAAGAGAGACTTGAAATTACCAAGCCCCCGGAGCCTAAGATACGAGGAGGTTTTCTGGGAGAAATTTATGTTAAACTCGTGGACTCGGTAGACAAGGGAGCGATCCTGAGAGTTCGATAACAGGGAAAAGGGAGATAAAATGAAAAATGTTATGGAAATAATGGAAAAATATGACATACCGGGAAGAGATCCGGGAGACCTGGTCAATTCTCCTCTTACATTTGCAGATGGAGCCCATTACCGGATTGAAATCGCGGGTGTGGAAAGACCTTCAACTTTTGAAGCCATGCTCAGAGCCATGGAGGAGTTCCAGGTTCCCGTTCACAGAGCCATATGTACGGTCGGAGGGGCTACGTGTTTAACGTTTTCCGAACTCCAGGAGATGGCTCGCTTAGGTGCCAGCAATAGAATCGAGTTAATTATGACCCCAGCCCCGACTCGGTCCTGGGATACAGGGCGTCAATTGGCTACTCCCGAGGGTTACGTTTCGGGCCTGAGAACGAGAGGATCAGATAACCTTCGCTATGTCCTCAGCGACATCTACCGATGCATCGAAGCGGGCTTGAGGGGTTTCCTTGTTGTTGATGAGGGACTTTTGTGGCTGCTATGCGAGATGAGGGAGGCTGGCGACCTTCCCAGGGATGTGGTTTTCAAAGTTTCTGTTTTCGCCGGACACGGTAACGCGGCGGGAGCTAAACTTCTGGAGAAAATTGGCGCCGACACTTTCAACCCCCTCGCTGATCTTACTCTGCCTATGCTGGCTTCCATTCGGAAGGCGGTCAAGATGCCCTTGGACCTCTATATTGTCTTGGTGGATGCAATGGGGGGGTATAACCGGTCCTGGGAGGCGGCTGAAATGGCCAGGGTAGCATCTCCTTGCTATTTCAAGATCGAGCCCGGAGCTTCAGAAGCGTCTATCTATAAACCTTATGTCACGGAGGCGTTTCACAAAGGATTAGTGCGTGAAAAGGTGAAGATAGCCCGGATTCTTACGGAACTCATTGAGATGTTTAACCCAGCCGCCAGATGTTCTGAGATGGGGCCCAAGGATCTGGCACTGCCTGAGGTGTAGGTTATATTTTCTTGGGTTATCTCCAGTTTACTTGAGCTTCGTTACGAATTGGTATCCGTTGATAGGTTGCCCTAACTTTCGAAAATTTCAGGGTTCAGGCAGTTGGGGGGGATTTCACCCTTAAATTTGGCGATCAGGTTTGAGGCTGCTATTAACCCCATTTTGGTTCGGGTTTCCATGGAAGCGCTGCCGATGTGCGGCAGGATGACCACGTTGTTCATTTTGAGAAGTCCCGGGTGGATCTTTGGTTCATTCTCGAAGACGTCGAGACCTGCCCCGGCAATTTTCTTTTCCGTCAGAGCCTTCACCAGATCCGCTTCACGGATGATCTCTCCCCTTGCGGTGTTGATGACAAATGCGGAAGGTTTCATGAGGGAAAGCGTATCCGAATCAATGAGCCCGGTGGTTTCAGGGGTTAACGGCACATGAATGGAAATATAATCAGAGGTCTTGAGCAGGGTATTTTGATCCACATAGGTGGCGCCGACCTTCTTTTCAATTTCCGGATCGACCCGGAACATATCATGGTAAAGTATCTTCATATCAAAACCCGCCGCCCGTTTTGCAAGGGCTTGCCCTACCCTGCCAAATCCTAAAATTCCGAGGGTTTTGTGGTGGACGTCGGAACCCATAAACAGAAGCGGATCCCAGCCCATATATTTTTCGGCTCTGGTGTAAATATCGCTTTCCACAATACGTCGGGCCACGGCCAGAATCAGGGCCATTGCCAGGTCTGCGGTGGTATCGGTCAAGACGCCCGGCGTATTGCTCACGGCAATTTTTCTCTTCGTAGCGGCGCCGACATCAATATTATTAAACCCAACGGCATAGTTGGCGATTATTTTCAGGTTATTACCGGCGCTGTCCATGACTTCACCATCCATGGTATCGGTGAGCAGGGAGAGGATTCCCTCTTTTCCGGCCACTGCGTCCAGGAGTTCCTCCCGGAGAAGAACCCGGTCGTGGGGGTTACATTCCATTTGAAAGTTCTCTTCAAGAAGCGCCATGGCGGCATGCGGCAGTTTTCGGGTCACAAAAATGGCGGGTTTCATCGTTTTCTTTCCCCTATTTTAAGTGAGGTATCCCTGTTTATGCGTCACACCAGGGCCCAGGCCCTTTGCATCATGCGTTTTGCGCCGGCGATAACTGCGGAAGAATCCTGTCCTTCAGAGGGCTTTATTTCAAAACTGACAATAGGCCGGGCCTGTTCATTGAAAAAATTGGCGTCTGACAGAGCTTTCAGGAAATCAACCATCTCCTTCAACCCGTTTGCACTGCCGGGGGTTCCGAAAGCGGGATGGTTGTCTCCGTATCCCGCAAGTGTCGGATCTGTTACGGCGTTGCCGATGTGGGCCCCAACCAGGTATTCCTTTACGGGGTCAACGGCCTGGGTGGCAGATTCTTCAAGCAGGGGAAGATGACTCAGGTCAACGAGAATACCGAAATTATCATTTTTCGCCGAGACCTCTTGGGCGATACGTTTTCCAATGTCCGCGGGGCCGAAAAGACAGCACTTGTCCACTGTACAATCAAACCCTTCCAAAACGATCTTCGGACCGTTTTTCCGTTTTGAGTATACGCACAGTTCGTGGAGGGATTTGATCAATGACTTCAAAGCGTCCTCGCGTTGTTGCTCACCGGGATCCTTGCCGGAAAGAAAGACGAAACTTTCCGCGTTCATATAAATGGCCTCGTCCATGTGCATCATCAGCACTTTGCACGCATGAGATCGGGCGGCTTCGTCAAGGGCGTTAATGTTCAGCCCCTGTCCGAGAATAGCGGGGTGTGCTCCGTAGCCCACGGCCAGCCCAGATAGCTGAATGAGATCTCTTACGGCATCACGTTCATCCGGATTTTCAATGTGTGTGATTTCAATGGCGCTGAAGAAGGGATCCAGTGCGATATGCCGGACAGTATCCACCCATGGGCCTTTTCCGCCGGCGAGTTCAGGGAAAGCCATGAAGTGGATGATCCCCATTTTCATATACGATGCCAGATTTTTTTCCATCCATACTCCTCAATATAATATCAAACGTCAATGGGCCTGAAAACCAAAACCACCGCCATGACCACCTACACCATGGCACCCTCAAAATTAATCCTACACCTCACCTTTCAGGCGGTCCGCCGGCCTCCCTGATGGCCATAAAAACGCGTTCCGGATCCGCCGGCAGGGAGCGTACCCGCCCTCCGCATGCGTCGGTTATGGCGTTCAGGATTGCGGGGGTTGCGGGAATGTTGGGCATCTCGCCGATCCCCTTGGCCCCGTAAGGCCCAAATTTGTTTTCCACCTCAAGTACGATGGGTTTAACGTCTGGCATATCCAGGGAGGTGGGAATCAGATAATCCTGCAAGTTGAGGTTCTGGGGTATTCCATCCACCATGGCCACTTCCTCCATAAGAGCGTAACCCAGACCCATGGCCACCCCGCCCTCGATCTGCCCCTCCAGCGCTTTCGGGTTTATGGCTTTTCCCACATCAAAGGCCGCCACATAATCGGTGACTTCCACCCCTCCCGTTTCCACATCCACCAGGACTTCGGCCATATGGGTGGAATAGGTGTACACAAAGTAAGGGTTGCCCTGGCCCGTTTCCGGATCCAGGGAAGGGGCAGGCGGTGTCCACCAACCCTGGCCGATGAGCCGCTTGCCCATGGCCATACACTTGGCAGCCACTTCTGTAAACGTTAGAGATTTATGGGTATCTTCTCGATCGTAAATCAGCCGATTTTTTGCTTCCAGCCGCTCCACGGGGACCAGCAGCATTTCGGAAGCCATTTCAAGAATGGACGACTTCACCTGGCGGGCTGCCATGATAATGGCGTTGCCCATGAGCGTGGTGGAGCGGCTGCCCACGGTGGGGCCCGACTCCGGCACCCGGTCCGTGTCAGGTTCTACGAGGCGAATGTCTTCCATTGCTACTCCCAGTTCTTCGGCGCATATCTGGGGTAACACCGTAAAAGCGCCCTGTCCCATCTCCGTGATGCCCGAATAGAGAAGAACCGAACCGTCTTCGTGGACGTATACATTGGCGCCGCAGCCGTCACCGTTGGTGCCGATACTGGTGCGATACCACCCCATTCCGGTGCCTATTCCGCGACGTTTGCTGCTTTGTGCATCCACATATTCATTTTTCCCGAATCTCTCTTTCCAGCGGAAAGCTTCGGCGCAGGCTTCCAGGGTGTCCAACAGTCCCACACTCTGATCCAGTACCTGTCCGGTTGCCGTCGCCGATCCGAGTCTGAAAGCGTTGGTGCGCCTCACCTCAAGGGGATCCAGCCCAAGTTCCCCGGCCAGTTCGTCAATCATCTGTTCGTGGGCGATGTGTACCTGGGGCGCTCCGAATCCGCGCATGGCGCCGCCGTAAGGATGGTTGGTATAACAGAGATAAGCGTCCACTTTTGCGTTGGGGATCTCATAGGGCCCGGGCATCATGACCATGGAGTGAATGTGGGAGCCGCCGGCTGGGGGAATGATGGGCCCAAGTCCCGCGTAGGCCCCCTGCTCGTCGTAAATGACCCCTTCAAAGGCCAGAAGCTTCCCATCTTTTCCGGCACCGATCTTGACCTCCATGATCATGGGGTGGCGCTTGCAGGTTTGCAAAGTGACTTCTTCCCTTTCAAGGGCGATGCGAACCGGGCGGCCCGTGTGATGCGCCAGGACTGCGGCTCTGCATCCGATATCGATGGGAGAATCTTCCTTGCCGCCGAAACCGCCGCCCATGTGTATCTGGCGCGCACGCACCCGGTTCACCGGAACACCCAGAACCGCTGCAAGATTTCGTCGTACCGTGAAAGGAGCCTGCATGGGGCCTTCCACCAGCATGGTGCCGTCCGGCTGGGGAACCGCAAGGGTCACATCCGGCTCAAGATAGGCATGTTCCAGAAAAGGGACCTGATAGGTCCTTTCCATGATGATATCCGCTTCCTCAAAGCCTTTTTCCACATTCCCTTTTCGCAGTTTGTTATCCGAAAGCAGGTTCCCCCCCTCGTGAATCCTTGGCGCATCCGGTTTGAGGGCGTCACGGGGATCGAAAACCGCTGGCAGGACCTCATATTCCACCCGGATCAGGGACAGGGCCTCATGAGCAATTTCTTCTGTTACCGCCGCAACAAGGGCAACCCCATCACCCACGTACCGTACTTTGTCTTCACAGATGACCGGTTGATCGGGTAAAATGGCGCCGAAGCCGTTTCTCCCCGGCACATCTTTCCCCGTAAGAACCGCCGCAACCCCCGGGAGTTCTTTTGCTTTTTTTATATCAATGGATTTGATGAGCGCGTGGGGGTGGGGGCTTCTGAGAATTTTTCCGTGCAGAAACCCTTCCTGAGGATAATCCGCTCCATACATCAGCTTTCCGGTAACTTTGGCCGGGTCATCGGTACGGGCAATAGAATGGCCTGCCACGGACAGTTTTTTCTCAGGGGTCTCAAGCAGTTGGTCGAGGCCCGGTTTCTCTCCGGTGAGGACCTGCACCTTTTGTTTTCCTTCGGTTTTATCTTGCATGATGTTACCTCTCGAGGATGGGCTTTTTCCTGCCGATCAGCCCTGTGACTTTTTCATTTCGCCGGCCGTTGCCACCGCCTGGACGATTTTCCGGTAGCCGGTACAGCGACAAAGGGTGCCTGAAAGGGACTGCCTGATCTCCTGGTTATTCGGTTCCGGGTTCCTTTCCAGCAGGGCCGTTGAATTCATGATCATTCCGGGGGTGCAGAAGCCACATTGGGCTGCTCCCTCATGCATGAAGGCCTCTTGGATTTCACTGAGTTGCCCATTCTCATCGGCCAGACCTTCTATGGTGGTCAGGGATTTTCCCTGAACCTTTGCTGCAGGCAGAATGCAGGAATTAACGGGAGTGCCATCCAGAAGCACAGTGCAGGCCCCGCACTCTCCTTCACGGCATCCCACCTTGGTTCCTGTTAGCCTGAATTTGTCCCGCAACAGATCGACGAGCAGCGTATTCGGGGATATATCGAGAGAGACGTCATTCCCGTTCAATGTAAATGAAAGTGTAAGTGCGTTCATGGGAGCCTCCTATGAACCAATATTTGCAGTGGCCTTTGTGAGGCCACGTTTGATGAATACTTTCGACATTTCCTGTCTGTAATCGCACGATCCACGAAGGCAGCTGTCCCTCGGGGCGCACTCCTGCATGCCCATATCTGCCGCAGCGGCAAAGGTTTCATCGCTGATGGGCGCCCCTTTCAGCCATGCTTCCACATTTGTGGCCCTGTAAGGGACAGGTGCAACCGGGCCCATGGCAATGGCGGCGCGGTTTATGATCTCTTTCCCCGGGTCCGCATTGACAACGGCCGCCAGGACAAGCATGGGCAGTGTGAGAGCCTTTCTTTTGGCAAGCCTCAGGTAGCATCCGCCCTGGTTTTCCATCAGTCCCCTGAATTGAATGGAGGTCAGGATTTCCCGAGTGCAATCCAGAACGGTTTTCCCTTTATCCAGGAAAAACGCCGTGAGAGGAACCTTTCTTTCACCGTCTCCGCTGGCGATGGTGACGGTGGCATCAAGGGCCAGGAGTGGAATGCTCGTGTCGGCGCCCGGTTGTCCGCTGACCAGATTACCCGCAACCGTGGCAATATTTCTAATTTGGGGCGATCCCACGGAACCGGCGCCTTCTGAAAGAAGCAGGGCCTTGTTCCGGATCAGATCTGATGAGGCCACCTGTGCATGGGTGACCAGACCTCCCAGCACAATGTTTTCTCCGTCCTGATCAATGCCGTCCATCCCGGGAATGCCGGTAACGTCAACAAGGGCTTCCACTTCAATATCCCGCCCGCGTAGCTGAGGAACCACATCGGTTCCGCCCGCGATCACCCTGGCTTTCCCCTCGAAATTTGCGAGCATCTCCAAGGCTTCTTCCAGGGTTTCCGGTTGCAGGTACTGTTGGACCTGTATGTTTTTCGCCCAATGAAGGTCTTTAAATGTGAGTGCCATCTTCATCCTCTCGGCTTTTAAGTGTCAGTTCTATTTGATCCTGCATCCTTTTATTGTGCGTCTTCATAATCTTTTTTGCGGCTGCTGCGTCTTTTACTCGGAAAGCCTCCACAACGTCCTTGTGATCCTGATAAAGCGGTTTTAGGACCGGCGTAATGTCGCAGACGAAAGGGCGAGAGCGCCTTTTGATGTTCTCAAGTTGTTCCTTTAACAGCCAGTTGCCGCAGGATTCGTAAAGGATGGCATGAAAGTCGAAGTCTGATTTGGAGTATTCCATCAGGTCACGTTGCGGTACCGTTTGGGCCTGTTTTTTGAGGATCGATTCCATGCGTCTGAGTGCCCCAGGGGTGATTTTCTCGGTTGCCAGGCTGGCGGCCAGCCCTTCCAGAACGCCCCTTACGGTGTACAGATCCCAGGCCATTTCCAAGGTCATCTGGACCATGCGAATGCCCTTGCCATGTTCATGGGTGACCAGCCCCTCCTTTTCAAGGTCCTTGAGCGCCTGCCACACGGGGGTACGGCTTACCGCCAGTTCCTTTGCAAGACTCTCCACGTTGATCCATTTCCCCGGCGTAAACCTATAGGATGCGATCATTTCACGAAGAGCCTTATCCGCCTGCATTTTCAGGGTCATCCGTTCAAGTTTTTTGACCATCGGTTTTAGAATAAAGATCAGGAGTTGTGAACATCATTCATCTGGGAAATGAGCATAATTGCATGGGGTTGCCAATGTCAACAAAAATTTGATAGAAAATGAAGTTATTGTAAAATTCTTGGTTGGCTTTCAACATGCGAAAACAAATCCAGGCAGCTTCAGTGGCCTTATGGCACACATTGTAGAGAGGCTTTCTGTTTACGTTCGGGCTTATGTCGAATATCCGGTAAAGGGAGGCTGTGTTTGACTTTTCTTGATGCAATTGTTACGCAAAAGACATGACAAGATCGTTACTATTTTCTTAGGGGACATCCTATAATTCATGAGGAGACAGATGCATCCATCATCCAAAGTTATCATTATAACAGGCGCGGGATCCGGTATTGGTAAACAGACGGCACTCGCATTTTTGCAGGAAGGATATACTGCCGTTCTGGCCGGACGCCGCAAACAAACTTTAGAGGCGACCGCAAACGAAGCAGGTACGAGCCCTTCGCGGGCTCTGGTGGTCCCTACAGATGTTACAGACCAGGAATCCGTCCGAAATCTGTTTGCCCGAACAAAGGAAACCTTCGGGCGGCTGGATATCCTGTTCAACAATGCAGGAATTTTCGTGCGGTCTGTTCCCCTGGAAGACGTTTCCTATGAAGAATGGAAAGCGTCAGTAGATACCAACCTGACCGGGTACTTTCTCTGTACCCAACAGGCCTTCATGATGATGAAAAGCCAGCAACCCAAGGGAGGGCGAATCATCAATAACGGCTCCATTTCAGCACACGCGCCCCGGCCAAATTCCATCCCTTATACCGCCACCAAACATGCCATACCGGTCTCACCAAATCCACTTCACTTGAGGGGCGCAAGTACGATATCGCCTGCGGCCAGATCGATATCGGAAATGCCGAAACCGAGATGACGGAAGTTTTTCAGAAAGGGGTTCTGCAGGCTGATGGGTCGATTGCGCCGGAACCGGTGATGAATACAGACCAGGTCGCCAGCAGTGTGGTTTACATGGCCAGCCTGCCATTGTCGGCCAACGTTCAGTTCCTGACGGTCATGGCGACAAAAATGCCTTTTCTCGGCCGCGGATGAGTGATAGGACTTTGCTTTTTTGAAGTTCGGCTATAGGGAAAAACGGATTGTAGGTCAAGATAAAAAGACCACAATATATAGCATTGGCCTGGAAGGCATCAATCGTATTTTCAGAGAGGGGGACGAATTCCGGGGACAGTGTATTGATTCTTGACTTAGATATAATAAAGATGGGGTCGCAATTCGAAATGCCTAAAAATATAGGATTTTTATTGCAAACATTGCTCCTTTCTGGTCCCAATACCTTTTTTTGCTCACACAGTCCCACAGTCGTCATTGTTCAGATTAGCCGGTGAATCGCGAACCAAACCGCTCACCGGACGTCTGATAGTCCTGAGGTCCTGACGAGGCCCGGTGGAGGCGCTGGTGGGCTTGTCGTCGGCTCAAAAACACCTATCTGTTGACACAAGGCACACGATGTGCTAACTTCCCCGCTATGGATTATTACAAATGGAATTTCCAAAAGAATGAGATGCTTAAGGTCGAGCGCGGTATCGGTTTTGAACAAATTGTTATGCATATTGACCGTGGCCATGTTTTGGATTTAGTCGCTCATCCTAACCAAAAAAAATATCCTGGCCAGCAAATTATTGTCGTTGAAATTAATGAATACGCTTATCTTGTTCCTTTTGTTGAATCCTCAGAGGGTAAATTCTTAAAAACTATTATTCGGAGTCGTAAAGCCACACGGGATTATTTGGGAGAAAAAAATGAGCAAAAGTAAACTTGATAAAGAAGAAAAAGATATTCTTGATTCATTCGAACGTGGTGAATGGAAACAAGTTAAAAATTTTAGGGCTGAAGTTAAAAAACATCAGGAATATGCGAGAAAAACCCTAAAGAAAGACAAAAGAGTTAATATTAGGATATCGTCAAAAGTTTTGGAAGAGATTCAGGCCCTTGCAGTTGAGAATGGAATTCCATACCAAACACTAATGACAAGTATCCTTCATCGCTATGTTCACGGCAGTCTTATTGATAAACCAAGGCCGAACAAAGCACTTAACTCAGACGGCTAAAACCGGGGCTTTTTAAATTCCATCGCAGTTTGCATCGCTTTGAGGTTTGCGGATTCCTGTGTTGGTTAATCCACCGCTGGTTACTTTCACGTTCGGCAAAGAGAAATAGTTATTTAGAAAATTTAATTTGGTTAAGTTTACGCTAACTGGTCTTTTTTTAGATGATTTTCAATTTCTAAAAGAAAGGTGACACCATGACAAATCCAGGGTCAGCAGGAGAGCATATTCTTCAGAAGAAATTCAATACAGAAAAAAGAGCCCAAGCATTTTACGATAATCAGGTGCTTGACCGGCTTAATCCACGCATGGTTGAATTTATTGCCAAGCAGGAGATCTTAGTTATTGCAACGTCCGATGCAAAAGGAGATTGCGATTGTTCTCTGAGAGCTGGAGAAGCTGGTTTTGTCCACGTTCTAGACGAAATGAATCTCGTCTACCCGGAATATAGAGGAAATGGCGTAACAGCAAGTCTAGGTAATATTTTGGAAAACCCACACATCGGTTTGATGTTCATTGATTTTATCAAAGATACAGTGGGTCTTCATGTAAATGGTAAGGCCGCAATTATTGAAAATAACGAGTTATTACAACGAAAAAATATTTCCCGGAAAATAATTGATGATATGAAAAAGAAGGGACGGAAACCGGATCGCTGGGTACTGATCGAAGTGGAAGAGGCTTATATGCACTGTTCAAAGCATATTCCACGCTACCAAAAAGCAGACAAAAAACTGCACTGGGGAACCGATGATGTAAAGATTAAAAAAACCGATTATTTTTTGGCTAAAAAGGAGCGGGAACACGGTAAGGATCCAAAAACTAAATGAAGATTGCAATTCTTACCAGTGGGACAAGAGGGGACGTACAACCTTATATCGCTTTGGGTAAGGCCCTTCAGACTCACGGTCATGAGGTACTGCTGGCGTGCCCTGACAATTTTGCGTCATGGGTTGAGGGTCATGGTCTGGAGTTTCATACGATTGGTGTTGATATGCAGACTTTTCTGCAGTTACCCGAAGGGAGGAAGGTCTTATCCGGTAATCCGTTCACGTTAATTAAAATCTGGAAAAAGAGCATCATCCCTTTAATGCGCGGAACCCTGGATGCCACATGGAAGTCGGCACGTGACGCCGACGTAATCGTTTATCATCCTAAAGTTGCATGCGCCATCGATGTTGCTGAGGCCACAGGCGCAGCGCTCGTCAGTACAGCGCCCTTCCCGATCTTCCCGACAAAGGCGTTTCCATTTATTGTATTTAAAGGCAACTTCGGCCCGTGGCTCAATTTGATTTCGTACAAGCCATTGCTCTTTTCCCGACTGTTATTCTTGAGAATGATTAACCGTTGGCGGAAGGAAACACTGGGGATTGGAAAGAGCCCCATCTTCATGCCGGTCAACGGGTTTAAAGGCAGTTCTTTCATGCAGCTTTGCATGGCCTCACCCGTTCTGGTTCCATATCCAAACGACCCGGAGGAAAACATTCAGACGACCGGATACTGGTTCTTGGAGGAAGGGAGAAGCTGGCAGCCTGATACAGCACTCGCAGCGTTTCTCAAGGCAGGAGACAAACCCATCTATATTGGTTTTGGTTCCATGCCGTCGTGGGATCCCAAAAAACTAACGAAAGAAATAATTGAAGGTGTACGTATTGCAAATGTTCGGGCGATACTTGCCATGGGATGGGGAGGACTAGAGGAGATGGCCTTGCCTGAGACGATGTTTGCGATCAGGGGCGCCCCCCATGATGCCCTATTTAAGAACGTCAGTGCCGTAGTCCATCACGGTGGGGCGGGTACAACGGCGGCAGGTATGCGTGCCGGACTCCCGACACTCATTTGTCACTCAACCTTTGATCAACCTTACTGGGGCCGCCGAATATGGTCCCTTAGGTGTGGCCCCAAACCGCAGCCCTTAAAGAGAATTAAAGCAGCCGGATTTGCACTAAAGCTGGAAGATTTGACTAAGAAGGAATCATACCGTGAACGAGCTGGAGAGATTGCACGGAAGATTAAAAAAGAAAACGGAATTACCCGTGCCATTGAGTTGATCGAGGCGATGTTCCCTCCTTTCATTGGTGGCTAAAATATAAATAATACCATTTTTTAGGTATGGTTATGAGATGTTTTCTGCCAAGAATTATCATTTGTGGCATTCTGATTCTATTTGGGTTCTGGCATCTCATCGCCGCTGCCGCTCCAAGCACCACGGAAATCGTTTTCCTCACCTGGAAGCCCAGCCAGCCGGCTGCCTGGGAAAAATTGATTCAGAAGTTCCAGAAAAAACATCCCTACATAACCGTAAAGCGCCAGGTAAGCCCCCACTCATCCACTGAATATCATGCGATTATCACCCAGCGACTCAAGAACAGGGACCCGTCCGTGGACGTCTTCCTGATGGATGTGGTATGGCCTCCTGAATTTGCAAACGCGGGCTGGGCTCTCGATTTAACCCCCCGGTTTCCTGAATCGGAACAAGAAAAATTCCTGAAGGGACCCATTTCAGCCGGTACCTGGCGGGGGAAAATATACGGTGTCCCCTGCTATCTGGCAGCGGGACTGTTCTATTACAGGAAGGACCTGCTTGAAAAATATCACTTTAATCCGCCCCGCACCTGGCCCGAGATGATCCGGCAGGGAGAAGTAATTCTGAGAGGGGAAAGTGATCCCGGGCTTTACATCTATTCAGCCCAGTTCAAACAGTACGAAGGGCTGGTGTGCAACATGCTGGAATTTCTCCGGTCCAACGGGGGTGATATCCTGGATCGAAATACCGGCCGGGTTCTGCTGGACCGGCCGCCGGCCCTTGAGGCCATCGGGTTTGTTCGCGACCGCATCATCGGCAATGCGGCGCCCAGGGGAGTCGTTACCTACGAGGAACCGGAGTCCCTGAGCCTGTTCACCGAAGGCAAAGCGGTCTTCCATCGCAACTGGCCCTATGCCTGGGCCGTTGCCGATGATCCTCGGAAATCCGCCATCTCAGGCAAGGTGGGCGTGGGGTTTCTGCCGGCATTCAAGGGACACCATCACGCCGCCACCCTGGGCGGGTGGCACTTCGGCATCAATACATTTTCCAGACACCCCGACGCCGCATGGCAGTTCATCCGTTTCATGACCTCCAAAGAGAGTCAGAAAACCCTTGCACTGGAGGCAGGTCTTGCACCCACCCGAAAATCGGTCTATGAAGATCCGACCATTCAACAGAAAATGCCCCACCTCATCGCCTTTCTCCCCTCCTTTGAAAAAGCCGCGAGCCGCCCCCCTTCCCCCATATACCCGATGCTCAGCCAGGAACTTCAGCGGTTTTTCAGTACCGCTATTATCAAAAAGAACGTGGCGCTTCCCTCCCTGGCCCGTACCTCCGCAGGGAGGCTTAAAAAGCTGCTGGCGCTGGAAGCGATGATGGCAAAATGATCAGCAAAAACCAATTCTTCCTGCTATTGCTTCTGCCGGCACTTTCCCTGCTGGTGCTGTTTATCCTGATCCCGGTGGGGCAGTCCTTTTACTTGAGTTTTCACCGGGTGATCAGCGGGCTTCCCCAGCTGGGGGAAGCCATGGTGGGATTTGAAAACTACCGGGATCTGTTCCACGACCCTGTCGCACGCCATTCTCTCTGGACAACAGTGATTTTCGTGGGGGTAACCACCTTTTTTGAACTTCTGATAGGCCTTTTCCTGGCACTGCTCATGCACAGACACTTCCCCGGCAGAGGCGCCCTGAGAGCCGCGGTTCTGATCCCGTGGGCCATCCCCACGGTGGTGGCGGCACAGATGTGGCGTTTTCTCATGAATGACGCCTACGGCACAGTCAACTATCTGCTCTTCGGAACCGAAACCGCTTCTTATGTTCCATGGCTTGCTTATCCCGCCACTGCATTGGGCGCCATTATTCTGGCCGATATCTGGAAAACCGCATCTTTTGCCGCATTGCTGATCCTTGCGGGTCTTCAGGTAATTCCCCCGGAAATCCATCAGGCCGGGCTTGTGGACGGCGCCGGGTCCTGGCAGCGTTTCCGGCATATCACCTGGCCCCTGATCCGGCCGGCGGTCATGGTGGCCCTGCTGTTCCGGACCATCGATGCTTTCCGGGTATTTGACCTGGCCTACGTCTTGACCCAGGGAGGGCCCGCCGATGCCACCAATGTGCTCCAGCTCTACGGCTACAAGAAAATGTTTGTGGAAGGGTGGATGGGGTACGGGTCCGCCATATCCGTGTGTATCTTCACCATGGCACTGTTTCTTGCGGTGGTCTATGTCCGGGCCGTGGGGCGGCGTTTACTGGAGGCGAGAGTATGATCCCGGGATTTTTAAGAAAAGGCCTATTCCTGACGGGCGTCATTCTGGCCGTTGGCTTTTCCCTTTCGCCTTTCCTGTTTTTTGTTCTGTCTGCCTTTAAGACCGAAAACCAGATCACGGCCATTCCGCCGGTATGGCTGCCCGATTTTTCCATTGCAGCTTTTGAGTCCGCTGTTTTTAAGCATCATCTCCTTTATTACCTGCTCAATTCTCTCATCGTGGCGGGCACCACCACCCTTGTCACCCTGTCCCTGGGAGCGCTGGCCGGGTATGCTTTGGCACGGCTTCCCCGCCGCCCGGCACGGCTGATTCTCATGGGGGTTCTGGCCTGTGCCATGTTCCCACAAATCACCATTGCAGGACCCATCTGGCGTTTTCTTCGCGCTGTGGGGTGGCTCAACCAGTACCATGGCCTCATCCTTCCCTATGTGGCGCTCACCCTTCCCCTGACCATCTGGATCCTGGCGCTTTTCTTTCGGGAAATCCCGGAAGAACTGGAAAAGGCCGCCCTGGTGGACGGCTGCAGCCGCCCCGGCGCGCTTTTTCGGGTCATACTCCCTTTGTCGGCACCGGGTCTTTTTACGGCGGGTATCCTGGCGTTTATCTACGCCTGGAACGAATTTTTTCTGGCGCTTCTCATCATGACCGATCCGGCCAGACAGACCATGCCGGTGGGCATTGCACTCTTTCAGGGAGAACATTCCATACCATGGGGAGAAATCGCGGCGGCCTCACTGATCACAACCCTGCCGTTGATTATTCTGGTACTTTTTTTTCAACGGCGCATCGTTGCCGGATTGTCGGCAGGCGCCATAAAAGGATAGCATATGTCATCGCTTAAGCTAAGCGGCATCAGCAAATGTTTTGGAGATGTGGTGGCCGCATCGGATGTTGATCTGTTGGTAAACAACGGCGAATTCTGCGTACTCCTGGGGCCTTCCGGGTGTGGGAAAAGCACATTGCTCCAGATTGTTGCAGGACTCGTTCCCCAGGATCGGGGCTCCGTGGTCATAGACGGGCGGTCCGTTGATAATAAGGGCCCGAAGGAGCGGGATGTGGCCATGGTTTTCCAAAGCTATGCACTCTATCCCCACATGACGGTGATCGAAAATCTGGGGTTTGCCCTTCGCATGCGCGGTATGCGGAAAAATGTCATAAAGGAGAGAGTCACGCAGACCGCGCGCATCCTCGGGATTGAACCGCTGTTGAATCGAAAGCCCAAACACCTCTCAGGGGGACAACGGCAGCGGGTGGCCATGGGAAGGGCACTGGTTCGCGAACCGAGCATTTTTCTCCTGGACGAACCCTTGAGCAATCTGGATGCGCAACTGCGCATGCACGTGCGAATGGAGCTCAAAAAGCTTCATCAGGAGAGTGAAGGTACGTTTATCCATGTAACCCATGACCAGGTGGAAGCCATGAGCCTGGGCGATCAGGTGGCGGTCATGAAAGAAGGCCGAATACATCAGACAGGTTCACCCGAAGACATATACGACCGGCCGGCCGACACGTTTGTGGCCACCTTTGTGGGATCTCCGGTGATGAACCTGTTCAAAGGGAGCCTTGCCGGCTCTGGGGGGCAGACGGTCTTTCGGTGCGGGGACTTTTCCGTTGCATTGCAACAGTTGCCCAAAAAATGGGAAAACCGGGAGGTGGAGATCGGGTTTCGTCCGGAGGATGTGAAAATGGGAACCCAATCGGGGCCGGTCATCCATGCCCGGGTGGAAATGGTCAGCAATGTGGGTGCTGAAAAACATATCCATGCCCGCGTTGGAAAATCAAATATGACCTTGAGGGTTGAAAAAGACGCTCCGATTCGAGCGGGGGACAACATCACGTTTTCTGTTCGTCCCTCCGGACTTCATGTTTTCAGTGATGGAAAGAGAGTCGGAGGGTTTCAAAAAGCAGACGCTTTTTCTAATAGCTCGGATAGCCCCTGATGAGCACATCATCCCCAAAGCGCCGGACTTTGATGTTCTGAAGTTTGAGGGATTCTTCCATGGTTTTGGGTCCACGGCCGGCCGCCATGGGAATGCCATCACCGCTGCCGAGGATCTTGGGTGCCATAAAGACATAGAATTTATCGATCAGTTGTGCGCGAAGCATGGCCCCCAGAATTATAGAGCCGCCTTCCACCAAAACACTGGTGATGGACATCTTCCCCAGTTTTTCCATGAGTGCGGCCAGATCAATCTTACCGGCGAAAGTGGGACAGACAAGGGTTTCCACGCCTTTGCGATGGGGGCCGGAATCCTGGAAACAACGGTTTCCATCAATGCTGGTGGCGATAATCGTCGGCGCGGTGGATTTATTTTTCATGACTTTTGCGTCAGGTGGTGTTCTGAATTTTGTATCCACGACAATCCGGATGGGATCTTTTCCCTGCTTCACCTTGAAGCGCGCGGTCATGGCCGGATTATCGACCAGAACCGTTCCAACCCCCATCATCACTGCGTCTACACGATCTCTCAACTTATGTACGAAACCCCTTGATTTTTCGTTGGTGATCCATTGGGAGTGTTGTGCGGATGTGGCGGTCCAACCATCAAGGGTCATGGCTGATTTGGCGATTACAAATGGCCGGCCGGTTGATATAAATTTGATGAATGCCTCATTCAACCGGATGCATTCATCCTTTAAGATTCCGGTAACGACCTCAAGACCCTTTTTTTCCAGATAATTACACCCGCCTCCCGTCACCAGAGGATTGGGATCTCTCATTCCCACAACCACCCTTTTGACGCCGCTTTTCAGAACAAGTTCCGTACAGGGGGGTGTTTTTCCGAAATGGTTGCACGGCTCCAGAGTCACATAGAGCGTGCCCCCCGGGGCCCGGTTGCCGATTTTCTCGAAAGCGTCAACTTCCGCATGCGGCATTCCCGGCGCTTGGTGATAGCCACTGGCAACCACCCTGCCCTCTTTCACGATGACGGCGCCGACCGCAGGATTGGGAGATGTTCGGCCCAGGCCCTTGCGCGCTTCCTTGATGGCCAGTTTCATGAATTTGATATGGGTTTCTTTCATTTATTTCTTTTCAGTATCCTGCTTGGATTTCAGGATCTCTTCCAATTCCGACATGAATTCATTGATGTCCTTGAACTGCCGGTACACGGATGCAAAGCGTACGTAGGCCACTTCATCCCATTCCTTGAGCTTGTTAATAACCTTCTCGCCCACTTCCGAACTGCTAATCTCTTTCTTCCCCAGTTCCTGAAAATAAAGCTCAATGGCATCAACGAATTCTTCAATACGGGTTACGCTGATGGGGCGTTTCTGGCATGCACTCCCGATACCCGAAATGATCTTTGCTCGATTGAAAGGTTCTCGCCTGCCGTCTTTTTTGACCACCATGGGAAGGACGTCTTCCAGTTTCTCGTAGGTTGTGAACCGTCTGCTGCATGCCAAACATTCCCGGCGCCTGCGAATGGTTCGACCATCTTTGCTTAATCTGGAATCAATCACCTTGTTGTCAACCTTGGTGCAATAGGGACATTTCATGTTTCAAACCTCATAATTTCTATCCCGGCCTCATCCAGGATGGCATCAGCCAGATCATCATCATAATCTTTGTCAAAAAAAATTCTTTCTATCCCGGCATTGATGAGCATTTTCGAGCAGATGACACACGGTTTGTTGGTGCAGTAAAGGGTAGATCCGGCGATGGGGGTTCCGTGGTAAGCAGCCTGCACAATGGCGTTTTGTTCAGCGTGAAGGGCCCGGCACAGTTCATGCCGTGTGCCGGATGGAATTGAAGCTTCTTCCCTGATACATCCCACCTCGATACAATGCTTGAGACCGGCGGGAGCGCCGTTGTATCCCGTGGCCAAAATTCGTTTTTCCTTGACCAGAATGGCGCCCACATGACGTCTCAGGCAGGTGGAACGGGTGGCGACCATCCGTGTGATGGATGTGAAATACTGGTTCCAGGATGGCCTCTCATATTCCATTTGATCACGATATGTTATATGATTTACTTGATGCTACAAAACAACTTATTGCGATGCATGCAGATAAGGATAAATGGGGAACGCTTTACATATTTCGGAAACAACGCCTTGAGCCTGCTTTAAAACACTTTCGTTTTCAGGCGCACTAAGTATATTGTTTATAAGTTCCGCTATTTGTCGAATCTCTGCCTCTTTTAAGCCGCGGGTGGTCAGCGCGGGCGTTCCCAGTCTCAGCCCACTGGTGATTTTGGGTCCCTTTTTGTCAAAGGGAACGGCGTTCTTGTTGGCCACAATGCCGGCCTCTCCAAGAGTCTGTTCTGCGTGGAGACCGGTGATCCCTTTTCCGGTCAAGTCAATGAGGACCAGGTGATTATCCGTACCGCCGGAAACGAGATTATATCCATGGCCCATCAGTTCTTCAGCAAGCACATGGGCATTCAGCAGGACCTGTTTTTGATAGGCCGCAAAATCCGGGCGGAGGGCTTCTTCAAACGCCACGGCTTTCGCCGCAATGATGTGCATCAGCGGCCCCCCCTGGGTTCCCGGGAAAATACCTTTGTCCAGTTTAGCACCATTTTCTTCGGAACAGAGGATCAATCCGCCCCTGGGACCCCGCAGGGTCTTGTGAGTGGTGCTGGTGATAAAATCCGCCTGCCCCACCGGGGAAGGATGAAGACGGGTGGCAACCAGTCCCGCAATATGGGCCATGTCCACCATGAAATAAGCGTCCACCTCGCGAGCGATTTCTTTAAAGAGCGAAAAGTCAATGCGCCGTGGGTAGGCGCTGGCTCCGGCGATAATCATCTTTGGCCTGCTTTTGCGGGCCACATCGCGGACCTGATCGTAATCGATCCGCCCCGTTTCGGGATTCAATCCATAAAAAACAGGCTTATAGAGTTTGCCTGAAAAACTGACGGGACTGCCGTGGGTGAGGTGGCCACCGTGGGAAAGATCCATCCCCATGATGGTATCACCGGCTTCAATGAATGAGAGATATACGGCCATGTTGGCCTGTGAACCGGAATGGGGCTGAACATTTGCGTGTTCAGAACCAAACAACCGGTTGGCGCGGCTCCGAGCCAACCGCTCAACCCTGTCCACGAACTCACAGCCACCGTAGTAGCGCGCTCCGGGGTACCCTTCGGCGTACTTGTTGGTCATGACATTGGCCTGGGCTTCGATCACCGCCCGGCTGGCATAATTTTCAGATGCAATCATGACCAGGCTTTGCCGTTCTCTTTTAAGCTCCGCCTGAATCGTCCCGAAAACCTCAGGGTCCATTTCCCTTAATGTCGGTTCCGTCAAAACAGCCCTCTGTTTGAATAGTTTACAGGGTGCAGTTGTCAGGGTGCAGAAAGATCACCGTTGCTTTTCACCTCTGCCCCCTGACAACTGCCCCCTGCACCCTTTGTTTAATCCGTTTCAATGAGGTTCAGCCGCAGCTCGTGCCGTCCGCCTTCAAAGGGGGTGCTGAGAAAGAGGTCCACCATCTCAATGGCAATGCCTCTGCCAATGACACGTCCGCCCATGACCAGGATGTTGGCGTCGTTATGCTCCCGGCTCAACCTGGCGGTGAAAAGGTTGTGGCACAGACATGCCCGGACCCCTGTGTAACGGTTTGCCACAACGCTCATTCCGATGCCGGTGCCGCAGATGAGTATTCCCCGTTCATACTCGCTTTCGGAAACGGCCCTGGCGACTTTATGGGCAACCCTCGGGTAATCCATGGAGTCCTCGCTGAATGTACCGGCATCCCTGACGTGGCAATCGCTCCTTGTTTCCATAAATTCCCGGCAAATCTCCTTCAGTTCAAAACCGCCATGATCCGATCCGATAATGATGTTCATGGATTCACCCGTTGTCCCTCTAATTTTCGTAAGCTGCAAATATCAAAGAAGCATTGGTGCCGCCAAACCCGAATGAATTGCTCATGGCGGTTCGCACCCGGGTCTTTCTGGCCACATTGGGCACATAATCCAGGTCGCACTCCGGATCCGGGGTTTCATAGTTCATGGTGGGAGGGATTACACCGTGTTTAATGGCCAGCAGAGAGAAAACCGACTCAATACCGCCCGCCCCTCCCAGCAAATGGCCGGTCACGGATTTTGTTGAACTGATGCTGATGTTGTACGCATGTTCCTTGAAAACCACTTTAATCGCCTTGTTTTCCGAAGCATCGTTCAACTGGGTGGATGTACCATGAGCGTTGATGTAATCGATATCTTCGGGCCTGAAGCCGGCGAAATCCAGTGCCCCTTTCATGCATGCAATAGCGCCCGCGCCTTCGGGTTCGGGGGCGGATACATGATGGGCATCACCGGAAAGGCCATAACCGACCACTTCTCCATAAATCGAGGCGCCCCGTTCGAGGGCATATTCAAGTTCTTCCAGGATCAAGATCCCCGCGCCTTCTCCGATGACGAACCCGTCCCGATTCAGGTCAAATGGCCTCGATGCTTCTTCAGGCGCATCATTGCGCGTGCTAAGCGCCCGCATGGAACAAAATCCGCCCACTGCCAAGGGGGTGATCACGGATTCGGCGCCCCCGGTAAGCATGATATCCGCAAATCCTTCCCGAATATATCTGAAGGCCTCTCCCACGGCATGAGCACTTGCGGCACAGGCGGTTTCGATGGAGATGTTGGGGCCTTTGGCCCCAAATTCAATGGCCATTTGCCCCGGCGCCATATTGGCGATAATGCCCGGAATAAAAAACGGACTGATCCGCTTGGGTCCCTTTTCAAGGAGGACCGAATGGTAATGTTCCAACATACCCAGGCCCCCGAGGCCGCTCCCCGTTACACAGCCCACGCGGTGGGCGTTTTTCTGATTAATCTTGAGATCGGCATCTTCCATGGCCATCCTTGTGGAAGCAAGGGCATAATGGATAAAGACATCAAAGCGTCGAATCTGCTGCTTGGCCATGAAATCCTGAGGGTTGAAATCCGTTACTTCCCCCGCAATCCGGGATGCAAAACCGGACGCATCAAATTTTGTGATGTTTCCAATCCCCGATTTACCGGCGCATACCGCTTCCCAGTTTTTCGCCACGCCTGTTCCAAGCGGCGTAACCATTCCCAATCCCGTTACCACAACCCGTCTGGCCATATTATCATTCCTCCCCGTATCATTTTGGTTTTCAGATAAACATCCCGAATTCACCAGAGGGGAAAATTCTGCAGGTGTTTCATATGAAGTTGATGACTTTCCCTAAAAATAAGGTTTTGGGAAAACCACCATCATCCCACTGCCGTCTTAACATAGTCGATGGCATTTTTGACGGTCGCTATCTTTTCAGCATCTTCATCGGGAATTGAAATATCAAACTCTTCTTCCATGGCCATGATCAATTCAACCTGATCTAAAGAATCAGCCCCCAGATCATCCACAAAAGACGCTTCCGGAACCACATCTTTCTCCGGAACATCCAGCTGCTCACAAATAATTTTCGCGATTTTTTCATCCACGCTCGACATATCCTGTTACCTCCTAAGAATTGACCTTCTATACTTACATAGTGTCTGAACGAAAACTAGGATTTTTCGTCAAGATCAAGGAAGATCAAAATTTTAACCACAGGAATACATTTAGTATTTCGAGGATTAAAATTTTTATCTGACGCAGAGGTTGGCGAAAAAGACAGTCTTCGTTCGGGCACTACATATACATACCGCCATTAACATGAATAACCTGTCCGGTAATATAACCGGCGGCTTCCGTGCAGAGCCAGTAAACCGCTTCCGCTACGTCTTCCGGTGTCCCCATTTTTCCAAAGGGAATCTGCTTTAAGAAGTTTTCTTTTGCTTTTTCAGGGATCACTGCGGTCATTTCGGTATCAATGAAGCCGGGGGCTACCGCATTGACGTTGATCCCTCTGCCGGCCACCTCCCTGGCAATACTCTTGGTGAATCCCATGATGCCGGCTTTTGAGGCAGCGTAATTGGACTGGCCGAAATTTCCGATCTGCCCCACCACTGAAGAAATATTCACAATGGCGCCGCGCCGCTGCTGGCTCATGGCTCGAACAACCGCTTTGGTACAGTTAAACACACTTTTCAAATTTACTCTCAGTACGTCATCCCACACTTCTTCGCTCATTCGGAGCAGCAGGGTGTCCCGGGTGATGCCGGCGTTATTGATGAGTACATCAATTTTCTCGCGTTTTTCGAGAATATCCTGAAATAGCGTATCCGCCACCTGAAAAGATGAGATATCAGCTTTGTAACCCTCCGCTGCGACGCCTCTGGATTTCAACTGATCCAGCGTCTCATTACAGGAATCATCAGTAGGATCGAAATGAACGAGCACAATTCTCGCGTTTTCTTCTGCAAACCGGTAGGCGATACTCCGCCCGATCCCTTTTGACCCACCCGTAATAACGACCGTCCTGGTATTTGCATCAGACATGATAATCCCCCTTTTTCTAAAGGCCCTGCTCAAGATTGTACGATTTCAATTCCAGGCTCATTTTTTCAACTGTCCGGTTCTGCGCATATTGTGCCGCCATATTAACAGCATTGCAAATGGCTTTGGCAGAAGACCCCCCATGGCAGATGATGCCGATACCTTTAACGCCCAGAAGGGGTGCGCCACCGTACTCTTCGTAACTCAATTCCCGGGCGAATCGGGAAAAAGCCTTGCGGCCCAGAAAGAAAGCGATACGGCCCGCGAAGGAACGGTTCAACTCCCTTTTCATCAGCCGCGCCATGGATTCCGCAGTCCCTTCCGTCAGTTTGAGAGCCACATTTCCCACGAATCCGTCACAGACGATAATTTTGACATCACCCGTAAGAAGATCCCGCCCCTCAATGTTCCCTACAAAATTCAAGGTGCTTTTTTCAAACAAATCATAAGCATAGCGAACCAGCTCATTCCCTTTGCTACCCTCTTCACCAATGTTCAAGAGCGCAATTTCCGGGGTTTTCATATCCAGGCAGGAACTGCCGAACGCATGGGCCATGACCCCGAACTGGAAGAGCTGGCCAGGTCTGCAATCCACATTGGCACCTGCATCAATCAGAATAACCGGCCCTTTTTCCGTGGGAACGATGCTGGCAATGGCCGGCCTTTCCACGCCGGAAATCCGACCGAGGGCCAGAACGCCTGCGGCAAGGGTCGCTCCGGAGTTACCGGCGCTGATCACCGCATCTGCTCGGCCTTCCTTTGCGAGGTCGAACGCCACGCGAATGGAACTGTCCTTTTTTTTTCGAAGGGCCTTTAAAGGAGACTCGTCCATTGCCACCACATCTTCACAATGATGAATGGAGACGAGGGTATCCGCCGTACGAGTACCAGCGAGCCCTGAGATCAATGCCTCATGTCCCACAAGGATAACATGGATGCCAAATTTCGAAGCGGCTTCCAGCGCCCCCTGGACCACCACTTCCGGAGCGTTATCTCCCCCCATGGCGTCCACGGCTATCTTCATGCTAACTCTCTTCAGTTTGAATGATGGTCTTGCCCTTATAGGTGCCGCACTCAGGGCACACATGATGAGGCAACACGGGCTCATGACACTGGGGGCAGGTTGTTGTTTTGGGCATTTTCGCGACGTCATGGGTACGCCTCGAATCCCGCTTTGCTTTTGATTTCTTTTTCTTAGGTACAGCCATAATCTGGGGTTACTCCACTTCGCCTTCTAAACTGAAAACCAATTTTCACTTGGCGATATTAAGGATTAATGGTTAGTGCACTTCAACGAGATATCTACTGTATTTTCAATTCTTTCAGTTTCAGGAAAGCAGGGTGTCCGGCATTCTTAGAGCATTTGCAGACGTCCCTGTTCAGATTGACACCGCATCGGGTACACAACCCCGCACACGCACTTCCGCACAGAAGTTTTATGGGCAGCGACAGGTAAATCTGTTCCCTGATAATATCATCGAGATCAATTTTTTCGGCCTCAATAAATCTAACCGCCAGATCCTCTTTTTTCAACTCGGTTTCGTCCCGAGCCGATTCCGGTTGTACAGGCGGCAATAAAGAAAGTCGAAAATCACGATCGAGCGCAAAGGTATAGGTGTCCAGGCACCGAGCACAAACAAGACTGAGCTTTCCTGACAAGCGGCCATGCATCTCATACCGCTTATCTTCCCTGGAAACAGAAAGCGTCACGATCAGAGGACCCTCCGGACCCTGGACCTGCACATCATCTTCGCTTTCCCGCCACCAATCGGACTGAACCGTTAAATTATAATGGCGCGGGCTTCTTGAAATGCTTTGCAGATCAATGATCATTAAGCCTAAACCTTGAAAAAAAGCAGCACAATAGGATCTCTCTGGATCAAAAGACGTGAGTATATAAAAACCCTCTGTTTTGTCAAGAAATTTTATCCATTTCCCCTGACGCAACACCACACGGGGATTTTAATCAAATCTGCCATGAAATCCGAATTATCTATTTTTTCTTGACACTTATACCTATTCTTTGTTAAGATCACACGATGTTTTACTCGTAAGTAAGGTGTGATCGCCCATGTGGAAATTTCGAGAGCAATTGTGTTATTCCGGAAAACTGAGACGATCCATCTATGAAAACCTCAGAGACGATCTGGAACGTCGTCTCATCAAAATGGCGCTCATCGATTCTTATAACCAATTCAAAGAAAATGGTCTTGAATATCGCTTTGTTGAAAAGAGTGAGTTAAAGCCAAGATCAAAAAAAATGGAAAAGGAATCCAAGTTCTTCAACACGTTCCTGGTTGTCATTTGTGAAAACGCCATCAGGAGTGAACTGAGAAATTATATCCGCTTCTACCCTGAAAACAGCGTCACAAAAAAGAACCTGGAATATCTCGCCGATTTTACGCTATATAATAAATTCCAGAAGAATTTTAAGTATTTCGACTCTCCAAAGAGCATCAATCTTCTGGAACAACTGCTGGATATCGACTACGCACTGCTCATACAACAGGATCCGGCGGTTCGTCGGAAAAACCGGTATTCACTGACGCATTTTCACGTCAAGATAGACTGGCCCATTGCCGATGCCGCCGAAAACCTCGCAAAGAAATTGCGATACATCCAGAACAACCTTTATGAAAAAGGCGATAAGGCTGCACGTGTCCTTCAGAACAAGCTTTTTGAGTATTACGGGTGCCACCACAGCGTCGGCGGCAGACGGACTGCAGGATTGATCGCTGCGCAGCTATTGAAGCAATCCGATGGCATCTGTACCGTATTTGTATCCAGTTCGGAATCGAGGACCTTGTATCGGTATTCCGAAAGGGGTGTTTCCAAATTCTTTTTGGTCCCGCTCACAGAAGAACAACTCATTTCCATTTCGGAAAACCAGGCTTTCGATGTGAAATTCCTGAATAAAAACTATTTGTATTCCAAGGGAAAAAATTATTTTGCCATCCTGGAAGCGGCTTACGGCCACACGGTCCATTCCAGGCCGCCGAAGGATGGAAAACTCAGGAAAATAAGGCCGGCCTATAGCTGGCTCAGGCTTGAAGCTGAATTCCTGCATGCCAAGCTGAATTCCCCCCATGCAACCCCAATCCCCTACAGCTGGATTTACGCTGCGGATGGCTGAAGACAGCTATTAGCGGTCAGCTGTTGAACTGCTAATCCCTGAAAACCAACAACTCAACATACGGAGGCATCAATTTTTTATATGGAAAACTCTAACATAATTACCCGATTTCCACCCAGCCCCACGGGGTATCTTCACATCGGGGGGGCTCGAACGGCTCTTTTCAACTGGCTCTTTACAAAACAACAGGGGGGTAAATTCATCCTCCGCATTGAAGATACCGATGAAGAAAGATCGTCAGATGCAGCTACCGAAGCCATTTTGGAGTCTATGAAATGGCTGGGACTTTCCTGGGATGAAGGTCCTTACTTTCAATCCCGGCGATATGATCTTTACAATGCCGTAATCGACCGGTTGCTGGATACGGATCAGGCCTATCACTGCCATTGCTCACCCGAGACGCTGGCGCAGAAAAGAAAAGACGCCCAGGCCGGGGGACTGAAGCCCAAGTACGACGGAACCTGCCGGAATCTGGGACTTTCGCCTGCACCTGGATCGGTGGTCCGGCTCAAGACCCCGGGCACGGGAACCACCGCGTTCGATGACCTGGTGAAGGGTCCGATCCAATTTGAAAACGAGGAGCTGGATGATCTCATCATCAAACGGTCAAACGGCAGCCCTACCTACCACCTGGCCGTGGTGGCCGACGATATTGATCTGGGTATCACACATGTGATTCGGGGTGATGATCATGTGAATAACACGCCCCGGCAGATCCTCATTTACAAGGCATTGGGCGAAACCCTCCCCCGCTATGCCCATCTGCCCATGATTCTGGGGCCTGACAAAGCCCGGCTCAGCAAACGGCACGGCGCCATGAGTGTACTGGCTTATCGGGACATGGGCTACCTGCCCCAGGCCCTGCTCAATGCCCTTGCGCGGGTGGGCTGGTCTTACGGGGACCAGGAAAAATTCTCCATGGAAGAAATGATCGAGAAATTTTCTCTCGATCATGTGGGAAAATCAGCCGGGGTCTTTAACACCGAAAAGCTGCTGGATCTCAATGCCTGGTATATCCGGGAATCTTCGGATGAATTCCTGATGGAGCAGTCGATCCCCTTTCTCAAGAAACTGGGGGTTGCTGAGCCGAACGAGGCCATTTTAAAGGAAATCATCCCCCATCTTAAAGCCAGAAGCAAAACATTGGTTGAGATGGCTGAGGGCGCAAAATTCTGTTTTGATGAAGAGGTCTCATATGAAAAAAAGGGCGATAACAAATTCCTGAAAAAGGGTGTCGCCCAATTGCTCACAAACCTGACCAACGCGCTTCAGGAGACGGGTCCCTTTGATCAGGAAAATCTGGAAAAAACCTTTATATCCTTCCTGGAAGAAAATGAAATCAAATTAAGGAAAATCGCGCAGCCCCTGCGGGTTGCTCTGACGGGGAAAACCGCCAGTCCCGGCATCTTTGAAATCATGCAGGTTCTGGGAAAGGAAAAAGTCATTCACCGGATCCAAAAGGCGGTGAATCACATCAACGCCAAATAATCTCAGATTTCCCCCCAGGTCTACTCCCTGGCCGGGATGAAACCCTTCTGGTCAGGTCCGGCTAGATCCAGTCCACCGGAAGGGCTTATTTTCAGGAATTAATACGTAATAATAGTCCACTCATCGTCTTTGAGCAGCCTGGTGTACTCAACGCCGATGTAGTAGACCTTGATCCCCAGTTCGGCCAGTTCATCGACAACGTCGTATAGTTCGGCGCAGCGCTTGCAGGCGTGGACCTCCACCCCGGCCCCCTGTAAGTCGGTGATGTGTTCCTGAAGCTCCTTGTCCTCGGTCAGCAGCTTGGCCGACGGCCCCCAGACGATCAGCCGGACTCGGCCCCACCATTCCTTCAGCTTGGCGTTGAGGGTGTACATAAAGACCATCTTCAGAGCCACCTCGCGATCGGAGGTGGTCCACATCACGCACAACTGCCCATCGGGCTTGACTTCTTGACTCATGTTCAGCTCCTTTCCTTTATTTGGTTGCATTCAATAAGACATCAATTCATCATTTTCCAGTTAATGCTTGCACGGCATTTCCTGCTGTTCAGCCAATCTTCTCCAACCGGCACGGCACGTAACGGTGAATTGGCGTACCCAGGGGATCCCGGTGGGTATTTTTAGTTAACCGGTTGACGTTGATACCATAAACCCGGCCTTCATAGCTGAGCCCGAACCCGTGGGGAATCAATACCGTGCCCTGCCGTACCTGCCGGGAAACCTGCAGCTCCCCCACCGCTTTCCCGGCCTCGGTCACCACCTGCACCGAATCCCCGTCCAGCAGTTCGAGAGCCGCCGCGTTATCCGGATGGACCGCAACGGTACACGCCCGCTTTCCCTGGTTCCATTCGGGGTTTCGCATCAGCGTATTGGCATTATGGTCCATGTGCCTTCCCGCATTCAGGATCATGGGGAATTCATCGGGCATCCGGAGCCCTTTGCTTTCGCTTGCGGCATTGATTTGCTGAGCCTGGTCAGCCAGCTCAGGGATGTAGACCTCAATTTTACCGGAAGGGGTTTTAACCGCGGCCCTGTTGTCATCGGGATCGACCTCGCCCACCCAGTGTCCCTGGGGATTGTCCATGAGGGCCTGGAAAATGCGGTCCCCCTGATCCATCCCCGCCTCAAATCCTGCCCGTGCCGCATTATTTCGAAATGCTTCCGGTGCGGTCATCAACATCCCCCACAAGGCCGGCAACGCGGCACTGTTCCACACCCGGCCGAGGGTCTTGGCCAGCACAAAAGGCATACTTTTCATGGCCCTGGGTTCCGACGCGGCCCACTGCATGAGCTTTGCGCCGAAAGCGAGTCGATCTTCGCCTGCCGCACGGTGAAGATCTTCCGGAATCTCCGGAACCAATCCCAGCCGGTCGGCCAGAATGGTAAAAATCTGGGCCGCCTCCAGGCACTGACCTCCCGGTTCCACCACAGGCCCCCGCATTTGGAAAAAGACTTTGGGGAAAGTCCAGGGAAAGAAGGTGCCGTCCCAGGATTCGTAGTAGCTGCGGCAGGGCAGCACATAGTGCGCCAATCGGGCTGTTTCACTCATCACCATCTCATTGACCACCAGCAGGTCCAGTTTTTTAAAGGCTGCTTCAAAGACTTGTGTATCGGCGTAGGACCTGAGGGGGTTACAGGCGCTTACCATGACCGCCCGCAACCGGTCCGGATGGTCACTCAGAATCTCTTCCGGCATCACGTTGGGGGGGAAAGAACCGGCGGCAGCAGGCGGCATGCCGGTGGTTACCGTGCGCCAGATCTTGGGATTTCGCTCGTCCGCATGGAAACCCATGGGCATGACCATACCGGGAATCACATTGCCGCCGGGCACACAGAAAATCCCGCAGATAACGCCCAGAATATTCAGGAAATAGGAGTTCAGGGTGCTGTTTCGCCCCATGTAGATACCCAGGTCCTGATGCAGACACCATCGCCGGGTGGTCATGAGCCGGCAGACCGGATGTACCTGATCGTAATCCAGGCCACAAACCCGAAGGGCCTCTTTTACATCAAAGTCCTCAAACCACGGGGAGACCTGCTCCCAGCCCGAAACATGATGTCGGATATAATCGGTATTTTCCCATCCTTCATGGAGAATCAGCGCAATCATGGCCTTGGCCAGAAGGGCATCGGTTCCGGGTCGAACCGCCAGATGGATATCCGCAATGGACGCCGTTTCACTTTTTCTGGGATCCATCACCACCAGGAGGCGCTCGGGGTCTTTACTGAAATCCGTAAGCACTTTCCGGGCCCGGGGCATCTGGTGGCTCATCATGCCGTTCCAGCCCCACCCCACGAGCATTTCAGCGCCGTGTTCATCCGGCAGGGCCACATTGTACTGCTTTCCCAGCATCCTCCCGTATACCCACCATGAACCGCTGAATTCCTGTCCGGCGGATGAGTAATAGTATTGGGAACCCATGGCCCTGAGGAGGTTCAGTCCGAATGCCACCTCGAAGTGACCGCCCTGAGCACTGCCCCCCATATAGGCCAGGCTCCGGGGGCCATGAGTTTTGACGAGTGCTCCAATCCTTTCGGAAATTTCCGTCATGGCCTGTCCCCAGCTGATGGGCTCAAAACCATTCTCAACCCGCTTAAGCGGTTCGGTTAACCGGTCCCCGGAGTACTGGTGATAGATGACATTGAGTCCTTTGCGGCAAACGTATCCCCGGCTTCGGGGGTTGTCCCGATCCGGTTTAACTGCTTCGATGCGGTTATTTTCCACCCGCATCTCCAGCCCGCAATTCTGACCGCACAACACGCAGCCGGTTTTTTTCCATTCAACCATGGTTTCCTCCCTCTGAAACGGGGCTTTACGATACGGACTCGAGCGCCCCCAGCACATCTTCAACCGGTGGAAAGTCCGCAGGGTCAGCGGAAAGATGACGGAATCGAACAAGCCCCGAGTTATCGATAATAAAAATACCCGCCAGTTGTTTCACATCCCCTTCCGGCATTCCCGCCATATTCCCTTGAGCAACAGCCGACAGGCTTTTCAGTGCCAGGGATGGCGAAAGGAAGCCAAGAACACCCATTTTCTTGAGGCCATAAATATCATAAAGTCTTCGCTCGGGATCACAGATCATGGGAAAAGGGATATTGAAACGTTCCAGGAATTCTCTGGATTCCTTCGGAGGACCCATTCCAACCAGCACCACCCGGACCTTTGCTTTCTCAAATTCGGCCGCCTTGTCGCGCAACTGCGCCACCTGCTTCCTGGCGAAGGGTCAGCCGAAGTGTCGAAGAAACACCAGCACAACGGTTTCTTTTTCCCAGAATCGGCTCAGTTTTGTTTCGTTTCCATCGGAGAGGATCACTTTTCGATCCGGAGCTTTGTTATTGATATGGGGCATGGAAATATTCCTCAATATAGGTTTTCAGTCGCCTTAAAGCCCATACTTTTCCCTGAGCCTGTTTGACAAACGGATGATGGTCTGGAAAGCGGCTTCAACGGTTTTTTCCCCGTCAGGGTTTACCAGACAACAGGTGGCAGGTGAAAGCAGGCTTCGGGAAAATAAAAACGCCCTGTCAATTCCTTTTTTTTCGAGCGCCGACCACAGCGTCTCCAAACGTGCTTCAAGGGAATCCATATTTTCTTTTTCAAACGGTTCAAAATTGGTGGGAACAATTCCCCACACCAGGATCCCTCCCCGATCCAGGAATTTTTTAATGGACGGCGCATAGGCGGCAAAAATTTCACCATTGGAATACACATCCAGGGAAAGGATGTCGAGATCCTGTGATAAGAGAAAGTCCCAGTCCGGGTTGCCGCACAGATGGACGCCTCTGGGCCGCTCAATCATGGAGAAAAACGTCTCCATGTCGCCCCGGGCCGCCTGGTCCCCATACCCCGCCATGGCACTGAACAGGAATTGGAGCCCCGGTTCATCCACAAACATGAAAGCGTTGGGATTTCTTTCTTTGAGCCGCGTCAGTTGAATATTGACCCGTTTGGCCATGAATTCGAGCATGAAAGGCCGCACTGTATCATCAAAGAGGATCGGCCGGTCATTTTCATCCGCCACATTGAATCCAAAACTGATGGGGCCTTCCAACTGACCCCGGGTAGCCGGTCTGTCAGATAGATCCAGATCCAGAAATCGTTTGTAAACCACCGAGTAGGTATCACTGATGTCAAAATATTCAGGTTCATCAAAACGGCTCATACAGTCTTCAATCTCGGCCATGAATTTTTCCTGCGAAAAGCGAAGGGTCTGCTTCTCCATATCCAGCAGAATGCCCGGGAAATGCTCGGATGCCTGGACATACATATCCTCGTAATAGCTGTAACGGGGCAGTTGAGGCCAGAAGGGGATATCCAGGGAGAGCGCCAATTCAAGGGCGCGGTCCACATTCCTGTGGGGCATCACAGCCATGGCCGTGGTCAACAGATTACCGGGGATGGGCATTTTCTTTCAACCTCAAAAAAATGACGTTCAGAAATCGTCCAATGATCATAAATCTTTATTAAAATGGATTTTATCCAAAAGCGCAAACTTTTTGCGTGAATATTTGACTTGGGTTTCACTTGGTGGCATATTGTGGCACAAAAAAAGCTCACTATTTAAGGAGGTCAACAGGATGGCAGATTTAACGGAAAAAAACCTGGCCTATGCATTTGCTGCGGAATCCAAGGCCGCGATTCGAAATGAGGCCTTCGCCAAAAAGGCGGAAGCCGAAGGTTACACCCAGATCGCTCACCTGTTTCGAGCGATTTCAAACGCCGAGTCCGTACATGCACGCCGGTATCTGGAGTTGATGCGCGGCAAAATCGGATCAACAGAGGAAAACCTGGAAACGGCTTTTAGTAACGAAATCAACGCCAATGTGGAAGAATATCCGAAACTCATTAAGGACGCAACAGATGAGGGAAAGGAATCCATTGCCAAGGCTTTTTCCAGATCTCGGGACGTGGAAAGCGGTCACGCCGACCTCTATAAAAAGGCCATGAACGACATGCTCTCGGACCGGGAAACCGACTACTATGTATGCCAGGTCTGCGGGTTTGTGGTTGAAGATGCACCCAAGGATAACTGTCCGGTTTGTAGCGCCGTGAAGGAAAAATTCAAGCAGGTGAAATAAATTCTTGAAGATTGTAATTGGGTGTAATTGGGGAGAGACCCCGTTTATTTTCGCTTACTGCCAACATTTTCTCGGCAAATCGACTCGATCCGAAGGAAAAGTTCCATGAACGAAATAGGGGTCTGTCCCCTATTTTTTTCAAACCAACTTACCGAAAATACAAGACAAGGTCCATACAAATTTATGCCTGGCTGGAAAAATCGGAAGATTTCCTCAGGACCTCGTAGACCTGAACGTGGTCTTCTTTTCCTTTGACCTTGATCGGTTGAAACGCCTTCAAATTGAAATGATCTTTGAGCTGGTCCACCGTGGAGCAGCTTATGAGCACATCCGTATGAAAGTCCTTGTTCAGGGCTTCGATTCGCGCCGCCAGATTCACCGAATCACCCACCACCCGGTATTCCATCCGCTGTTGTGTACCGATAATACCAGCCACCACCGGGCCGGTATTGATGCCGATTCCGATTCTGATGGGGGGAAGCCCTGGCCGAATCTCGGCGTTAAAACGATCCAGGGCATCCATCATCTCAATGGCACTTCGAACTGAAAAGTTGGCGTGATCCTTAAGCTTTACAGGAGCCCCGAAAACCGCCATGATGCCGTCTCCCACAAACTGATAAACGAGACCATGGTGTTTTTCAATGGCCTGGACCATGTAGGAAAAATAGTCGTTTAACAGCGAAATGACATCTTCGGGGCTTAATTGTTCACAGATGGTGGTGTAATTGCGCACATCCGAAAACAGGATGGAAACCTCGGTGTTTTCACCACCCGGTACGACCGGATTTTCGAGGATGGCTTTGGCGATTTCAGGGGTTACAAACCGTCCGAAAGTCTCCTTGATCCGTTCACGGTCCCGCAATCCTTCGATCATCTGGTCAAAACTCTCTGACAAGATTCCCAGTTCATCATTGCCAACTACCCTGGCCGACGTGGTGAGATCGCCTTTTCGAACTTTGATCATGGCCGTTTCCATCCCTTTTACCGGACCGATGATGCTGCTGGAAACCAGATACGAGAGGATGACGGTCACGGCGAGAGCCGCGATCAAAAGAAACGCCGTAAGATGAAAGAGACTCTGAATGACGTCCTCGGGGTTCATAACCAGCATGAGGCGGGCCTTGTTATAAGACAGAATCGCCATAAGGGTCATGGGCACGATGCTGGCAAGCGTGAAAGCGATAAACATGCGGGTGCGGAGTTTCATTTGAAGGACACCCGGAGTTTTGTTCAGGTCTCCTTGGGGAAAGAAATGGGGCCAGGTTTTTCGAGCCAGGATTTCCACCACGAAAAAAACAATGGCTGAAGTGATAATCCCTGAAATGATGACCCCCACAAATACCATGAGGGCCTGAAAGGATGCGGCGGTGAACGTCTTCACGGAAACCGTTTCAATGAAATTATACCCGGACATGATCACGGAAGCCATGGACCAGTTGATGAGTGCCACAAAGGCCGCCATAAAAGGTAGGTTCAGGATTTTACGGCGCGCTTCTTCTTCAAGCTTTTGGGAAACGCTACGGCCGGCCATTTTTGAGCGCACATATTCACTCAAACCCTTTTCCCATCTCCGATTCAGGATATAGCCAATCACAATCAATCCAGCGGTCATAAGAACGGTGATCAGCAATCCGATTGAGATCAGGGAAACGGGGGCGGATGAATCAAAAAAAGCAAAATAGCTGTAGCAGACCCCTGCCCCGGCAAAATTGGCAAAGACCTGCACCAGCCCGGTCTTGACACTGATAATCCGATAGATTTCAGCCCATGTGGATTTCGGGGACATCATTATGAAGAAAAATATGAATGAGAAATGTTATGATTCACTTTCCCTATCCTCAAAAATATTAAAACAAGATGGATGACAAAGAGGTTATGGGGCATGTTATGTCCTTGCAGAAAGATCCCAAGATGCAGGAGCTCTTGAAAGACCCCGTCTTCATGAAAGCGATAAATTCCGGGGACATTTCAGACTTGATGGCCAACCCGAAATTTATTGAATTGTTGAATAACCCTGAAATCAGGGAAATTCAGAAAAAAGTCCTAAAACCCTGATCAGTAACTGGAGAAGTACCGCCAGCCTCTAATATCACCACATCCCCTTCTCTGCACATGCCTTCTTCACAGAAGCGAACGAAATAACACAGCTAATATTTCAAGCGGGCATAGGGCGTTTTTTTTGAAGCTTCAATGGCCTGACCCAGCGTGATGATACCCCGCTCGGCCAGCAGGGGAAGTAGTTTCAAAAAAACCTGTGCCGTTGCCGTTGCATCTGAAAGCGCGCTGTGCCGCTGTTCGATGCTGACTCCCAGCAGGGCCATGCTCGATTCCAGGCTGTGATGTTCCTGGTTCGGGTAAGCGACCGCCGACAACAGCAGCGTATCCAGTACCGGCTGTGAGAAAACAACGCCGGTTGCCCGCTCTTTGATCTGGAGGAAACGCATATCAAAGGCGACGTTATGCCCCAGGAGAACAGATTGTTCAGAGTAGCGGTGGAAGTCCGGCAACACTGCCCCGATCGCAGGTTTCCCCCTGACCATGTCATCGGAGATGCCGTGAACCGCCAGACTTTCAGGATTTATGGCTCGCCCGGGGTCGATCAGGTTTTCAAATTTATCATCCAGACAAAGCGATCCATTTTCAACCCTCAGCGCACCGATCTGGATGATTTCATCCCCCCCGCTCGGCTGAAGACCGGTGGTCTCGGTGTCAAACGCGGTATAGACCAGTGTGCTCAAGGGCCGTTCAAGATCGGTCCCCGACTTGGAACCCTCGCATATGGCCGCATACATGGACTGCTGGTCGGTAATCTGTTCCTCGATCTCGTCAATCTTATGATCACGCTGGTCGGCCAGGCGGTTCATGGCCGCAATCACCTGACGCAGCTCAGGCGGCCCCTGCTCTTCAAGACGAAGGTCCCGGTTGCTCACCAGCATCACCGTCAGACGTTCAACCATTGCCGCCATCCCGGTTACGTACTGCCTGAAAAGGCGGTTGAGAATCAAGAAGCCGAGCAGAAGTGCCAGCACTGTCAGCCCTGCCCCGATCGGCATGATCCGGTGAAAATAATGGGTAAATATGGCACGGTGATCCAGCGTGGCTTCGGCCCACGCGACAACCCCACTGGCTACGAACGGCCCCGCCATCAGCAGCAGGAGCAGGGCTGCGGCAATCATGTATCGGGTTCTGACAGTCATGTAAATTCCAAGGAAATCCTGAATAAATCACCATTCAACCATGGCTTAGGAAAACAAATTCTTCGATCAGCGTCAACCATTAAGTGAGACCACACATAATTCTTGACAGTACCCAAACTGGCCGTACGAATCCCAACCTTACGAAGATGCCTCTTTTTGTTCGATGCCGTTTCAGATGCCGTGGTTGCCTGGGGGAAAAAATAAAGGCGGGGGGAAGCTAATCCCCCGCCCCAGGAGAGAGTGAAGAAACTGTTTTTGCAAACAGTATGATGATTTCTAAAGCAAAGTGTATGCCAACAGGCACGTTCGTTTCAGCGGATTCCTTTCAAAACCCTTCCGGTTTTAAAATACATCCTGTGAAATCAAAAAGTTAGAATGATTGGTGGGTTCTGTATGGTGGTCGTATCTTCAAACGAAAATCCGGTGCACCCCCACAAAGCGCCGGAAAGCATATGAAGATGCGTCGAAATAACATAGAAATGATGACATATAGCAAAAATTATGCCCCAGCTGACCGTTTTTGACCCTTCGCCCCTCAAAATATCAGTTGGTACCGGATTCCGGCCCCGCGGCCAAGTCTCTGAATAAAACCCCGCTCTTTCAATATGCGCAATGCATCCGTGACCGTGGTGCGGGGCAGGGTTGTATCTTCGATGATTATCCGCCTCTGCAACCGAATCTCCGGGCGTTCTTTAAAGCAATCGAGTACTACAGTCGCAGTCGGTGGGAGTTCCTGCAAAACTCGATAACGATCTCGGTAAAATTCGAAATCATCAAGTGATCGGAAAATTGCTTTCAGCATGAAACCCAGGAAATAATCGAATTCATAGACAGCAGGATCAGGGTTGAACTTCCCGCCGGAACAACGTCTCAGAGTGATATAATAATCCTCCCGCTGCTTTTCAATATGCCGATCTATGGGAAGAAAAGGCGTCATCACACGAAGGCTTTCATCCGGGCTCTGAAAAAGGGAAAGACAAAAAAGACCTCTTCCGAGCCGACCGTTTCCATCTTGGAAAGGATGCATGGCCAGGAAACGAAATACAAACTCCGTTGCCACAGCAACGGTCCATGGGTGAGAGGGAAGTGTCTCGTTGTACCATACGACGAGATCCCTCATTCCACTCTCGGTAATCGAACCCGGAGGGGATGTTTCCAATGCCGGAATCTCTTCGCCTGTAGCATTATTTCGTCGAATCACGCTGTTTGGAACTGTCTTATAGCGCCCACGGTAGTGCGATGATGAAGCGTAATACTGAAGAAGCTCGTTGTGAAGCGCTCCTAATATGGTTTCAGTCAAAGGGAAAAAGTCCCTTGCCTGGGTGGCGATGCGATGCAGCATGGCTCTGCATCCAGCTACTTCATCAATACTTCGCTCTTTGTCTCTTGAGAGCTTGTCTTGAATGAACTCCCGGCGATCCGGATAGGCTGTTGTTCGGGCGTCTTGAGCGAGGGTAGTGTCGAGCCAATCCACTTCTGCGTCAGTCAGAACCGCGTTCTCGATTCGAGTAGAAGCGCCAATCGCGCTGATTTGGACGTTTCGTTGAATATAGTCCAATTCGTCGCGGTCCATTGAAAGAACGGCATGATGCTTTTGCGCCGTGGCTTGGGCTAGCTCTCGGAGTTCTTTGACCCGATCGTTATTGATATTGAATGACAACATTTCTTAAAATACCAGAATAAAGTGTCCGAAAAAGTCCGATGAGATTGAGGTCATTATCGGACACTTTCGGACCCCTGGTCAACAAAAAAACATTCGCCTGCATTTTTCCCATTAGAGGCATTAAATAGATGTTTGAGAAATGCGGGTTTTGGGTCACGTCTTGAATAGTGAATAATATAGATGATTCAATCCATGTAGGAAACGACAAATCACAAATCAAGATCTGACCCCATTTTTTACCTTTGATGGACGTTATATATCAAAACATCGAAGGGTTACACCCCTAATGGTACAGGAAATAAAAAAAAGGACTTTGATCTAAGTCATAACAGAAAAAGAAACCTCCTGTTAAGATGAAGCCGATTTGCCA